>JACCEA010501950.1_pt1 | contig 42611 bp, 28 predicted proteins | sample 7449851 | NCBI WGS metagenome assembly JACCEA01 (sample SAMN15323453, study PRJNA562643) | freshwater metagenome | isolation source: river surface water | place: USA:Blue River Watershed | collected 2017-08-18 | reverse complement strand
TGAACTAAAAACGGAAATATCTTCCAATCTTACAATTGATCTATTTGGATATCCTTTAAAAGAATTTTTTAATCTAATAGCAATAACTGGAACAGTGGAACCAATTCCTACAGATCTAAGTGGTGTTGCATGAGAAAATTCTCTTCCAGTTTCCGTGTATCCGCCCTCACTCATAACGGTAGCGCAAATTTGAAGAAAAGATCCTCCAATTCCAGTTTGGGTGCCTACGTTTTTAACTTCACATCTTACTGGAAGATTAGGAGTGGACATGTAAACAGTTTCAAGATTATTTGAATTATAAAATTCATGACAAATAATATTTACACCATTAATACTAAATCCACATCTTACTCTACCTACACCTAACCATTCAAAATCGGTAAAAAATAATTGAGATTTAGTCACATCTAAAGTAAATCCAGATGGACCATTTCCATCTAGTTTATCTTTATTCCATTCTGATTGTGGAACTTTTCTATCAGATGCGATTCCTGAAGTAAAAGACCTAATTACAAAATTTAAACTTCCATTTGGATCTTGTTCAAAAAATATTCCATCCCTATCATCAAAATATCCGGTTCTTTTAAAGACATTTTGTTGTGCTGAACCAAAGGTAAATGAACTATAAATTAATTGAGATTTACCTGGCATGTAATGATGATATCTTTTAGATTGATGAATACAAATACCATCAGTAGAAATACCCGAATTTAAAATGGCTGCTGCCTGATTTTGATCAAAAATAATGGTTGCTCCAACTCCTGATTTTACATCTATGAAATCAGGATCAATAGAGTAAATATGCTTATAATCTCCAAGAGTAAATGGTTCTGATACTCTTACTCTACCAAAAGAATCATCCGATGGTTTCCAAGGATCATATAAATGAGACATTAAATTACCCTCCAGGAATTATTTTTCCAAATAAATGTAAGCGATCCATAATCATACGCAAGAATTGCCCTATCTCTACCATCAATCAAATCTGACCCTGTAGGTAGAATAGTTATATACCGATTAGTACCTTTTGATGCCTCTCCAAGCTCATCTTTAATAATAAAAATTTTTCCTTCTCTATCAGCTTTAGGTAAAGTTATAGTAACTGCTCCTGCATAATTTATACCAATATAATAATCTTGTGGCTTTACAAAATATGATGAAGTGGTAACGGATGTTATGGGAACATCCATGTATGTGAGATTTGTTTCACCCCCTCCACCTAGGGTAGAAAGTTGCTGCTGAACTCTGTCAATAAAAATTTTATAATGTTTTTGTAAATCATCAAAAGTAGCAAATTTTTGATTTAAAGGTGTTAGTGGATCTGAATTATTAGTTTTTATTGGTTCTGCTAATAATCCTAAAGACTTTTGTAATAAAGTAGGTTCTCCAAAAGAGGTTGATTGTTCAATAATTTCTTCCTTTTTTTCTTCTTTTAATTCAACAATATCTTTTTTCTTTATATTATTTTTATTATTAGAAATATTTTCTTCTAATGGTTTTAAAAATAAATCATCAAAAGAGTTAGAAATTAAACTTTCTAACTCTTTTTTATTTTTTCTTTTTTCTTCAGAAATTAAATTAAAAAAATCGGATAAATCACTCATCAGTATTAAACATGCTTGCAGCTACTTCTGGCTTATATGAATCAATCTTTTCCATCGCTTTCATGCTAAGGATATCTTTAATATTGTCACTAATAGATGAAGGCGATTCATCAGCGATAATAGCATTAATTAATTCTTCCATAAATTTAAATAAAACTCTTCTTTATTTATATTTGCCCACCTTGAGGCATTTCCATGGCTTTAGTATCGGGTTCAGGTTCCGTTGGGACTCGACCCATTTCACCGTCAATTCCGTCTCCTGGAGGTTGACTTAATGGTTGACCAGTTTCTGGATCTATTTGTTCAGATGGATCTGGAATAACACCATTTTCTATTTCTTTTTGAATAAGAATATCTTGTTCTAATATTTCTTCGTCAGTTTGTCTTAATACTTTTCTCCTTAAATAATCTTGAGAAAAATATCTACCGACATATGGCTCGGCCATGGCTACCATATTAAGTCTTTCGGTTAGAAGTTCAGACTCTTTAAGTTCAGCAAAATGATTATCATATAAGAAATCAAATTGAATATGTTCTGACATATCCTCCCAATCTTCGGGAGTAATAATATTTTTTAATATAAGTTGAGTTCTAAGAAGATCAACAAAAAGTCTTGAAAATCTTTTTCTTAAACGACCAACAAATTTAGAAAATTTAACTTCGTCTCTTAAAATTTCTGATGATCTTCCCAAATTAAATCCACTTTCACCATCTATTCTTGACGATGGAACATTTAATGACTTATAAAGTTTTCTTTGAAAATAGTTAAGATCTGTAAGTTCACCTAAATTATTTGAGCCAGGAAGAGTTGTCACTTCGGTCCCTCTTCCCCCTTCTCTCCTTGGAAGCCAATAATCATCCATTAAACTTTGAAACTTTCTGTCTGCTTGAACTTCTCCAGTTTCAATATTATAGTTAAGCTTATTACGATATCTCATCATGGTTTCTCTGAGATATTGTTCTGCCTTTGGTTTAGGCATGTTACCAACATCTATATAAAAAATTCTTCTCTCAGTTCCTCTAACCATTCTATAAATTACTATACTATCTTCAATCATTCTTAATTGATTGAGAGATTTAATAGCTTTATTTAAATATGAAAGAGTAATATTTTTATTTCTATCTACTAATCCAGATGTACAATAAACAATACTATCTTTTGCAAACTTTATGCTACCATCAGATTTTCCATTTGATGCAGAACTTGAACTAACATTAGTATTTGTTAATGGATATGTTGGTTTGGGATTATATATAAAATATTCTTCTAATTGAGGAAATTCATATGTCATTGGGTCATTTTCATTAACCCTATTTAAAGGAGAAATACTATCTTTTTTGGGCTTCTTCGTTTGCCTTACATATCTCATTTTAAGGCTATCAATATAACGAAGTTCTTGTATTCCTAGTTCTGGGCGTTTTATATCTATCACTTTATGATAATATAATCTTCCATCTATGTACCAATTTCTATAAATTTCATGACACTTTTTATCAAAATCTAAAAGTTGCAAAATATATTTAAATTCTTCTCTTATTTTATTTTTTATACCATCACTAGCATTCAAATTAGATAATTCTATTTGAACAGGACTATCATTAGTATCTGAAACAATCGCCTCATTTACAATATCTTCTATAGCAGAATCAACTTCAGGATGAAGCGCCATCTCACGATATCGTTTTATTAAATCAAATTCTGTTCTATAAACCCCTTCAATATCTACATAGGAACCAAAAAATCCTGATGTTAGATAATAGTCAACCCCGTCCTCTGAATTCTCAGGGACGGGGGAAACTGTAGTTGGGCTTACTTTTGAATTATCATTAATTGAAAATCCAAATAATTTTGCCATAATTAAATATTAAGTGTTCTCTTTATTTATCTTATCTTATTACGGTGCCAGTTTGATCACTTCCAGCATTAGTTTCACCTGCAGCCCACCATTGAACTTGGAAGTCAACTGTAAATCTTTCGATTGTATTATTATTATCATAAGAAAGTTCAATGGCTCCAATAGAAGAAGGCCATATATCATACATTTTGTATGTTCTTAAAGGAGCACTAGCAGCGCCATCAGGAGCTGTACTATTATTAATAGAATTTCTATTTGAAACTCCTCTACCTAGCTGATGGACATAAGCATCAACCATATAAGCAGAAGGGTTAGTAGCACCACTAGCATTATCTAATTTACTAATTAAATTAGCCCATTGTTCAAATGCGGTTCTAATTGCGAAGTTTTCATCATTAATTACGGTTACTGACCATATATCAATAGTTCTATCACCAGCAACTTTTAAAATTCTTCCTCTGAATGGAACATTAATAGGATCAACAGTGGAAGCTGGTAATGAAGCAGCATCACACATAAAACTAAAAGTTCTCCCATCCCAAGGAATTCCTGATGGTAAATTTGGGATGGTAACTTCAAATAGATTGGGTCTTGCACCGCCCCCAGCAAGAGCGGCTTTAAATCCTGTTATAGTGCGTAAAGTAGACATTTTTGAAAATCTCCTTGGTAAATTTTAATTTATAAATCAAACTCGACCAATCACTTCTTCAAAGCTAACTCCGGTTCTAGTAGCAACAAATGTAAGAGTTACATAGTTGATAGACTTGGTTGGCTTTAGGAAAATGTCTGCTCTAAACTCATTATTATCAATTACTTCAGGAGTGTTGTTGCTTTCATCGCAAATAACTCTGAAATCATACAAACCTCTCTTAGCTTGAACATCACGAAGATATGGTTCAACAATATTAACAAAGTTAAGTCTAGTAATCTGGTCATTTAGTTCAAATAGTTGAGCTTGAGCACTTCTTTCAAGAGCTTGCTCTACAGTTAGGAATAATCTACGAACGTTAATTCGATCAAAGGCGGATGCATATCCAAGGGCAGTTTTATCCCCAAAGAGAATTATTCCTATTCCTGGTTGATTAACAATAGAGTTAATACGAAGAGGATATAATCTATCTCTTTGAGCTTTATTTGGATTATATGCTAACCTAATTGCGTTATTAAGAACTCCTCTTTGTTGTCCAGCAGGAGAGAACCATGGATAAGCAACAATTGATGTTCTTACCATTAGTCCAGCTACATCTGGATTACATGGAATATAACGGAATTTATTATTAAATCTATCATAGGTAAACTTGTAACCGCTATCAAATACAGCGTATGAAGAAGAACTCAGTGAAGAGAAGAATTCAATTATATTGTCAGTTTGAGTATTTGAATTACTTACATCGACAACATCTGATCTATGAGGAGAGATTACTGCCATACAATCTTTTCTTGAGTTTGCTATAGCAATCAATTCCTGGGCTTTCGCTTGAGATTCAAATTTATCTCCCATACCTGGACCCATTATTAAGTAGTCTACAGCTACTTCATCTCTATTAGAGAAAAGTCTATATGCAGTAACTATATCACCAAGCTCGCAAGTATATCCATTTTGAGCATTATAGTTTTTACCTCCAGTCAAAGTATAAGTAACATTGCCAATTGCGCTGAAGGTTTTATCTTGAGCTGGATTGTTCCATTGTCCATCAGTTAAACTAATAGGAGTAAAAGATGTACTAAATCCAGTTTGATAAACTATTTCATTTGGATTAACATTATCTGAAGGATCATCTCCAACATATACATAATCAGAGTTTTGAGCAAGGTAGGGCTTCCACCAATTCTTTTGAGCAGGATTCACAGCAGAAACAGAATCTTCAGCTTTAGATAAGAATAAATGCTTTTCAAGAAGATTTCCTTGAATTCCAGTTACAGTACCAGTATCATCAATAACAACAACATGAATTGCATCATTTCTAGCATTGCGATCTAATGCAAATTGAGTACTAACTGGCTTAGGTGCAATAGAACTCCACAAAATTCTAGTATTTTCTAGGGCTAAAAATTGCTCGTCATACCAATCTTTAACTGATGCCACACTAATGCTAGAAACAGTTGTAGCTGAAGAATTAACAAAACTAATTGTATTTCCACTGTTAAATGATGCTGATGTGGAATTTTCGGCATAATTAACACTTGTCTCAGTTCCGCCAACAGTAACAAGTCTACTAAAAGTAATAGCAACTCCAGAACTTATTTGTGAACTAATAGTTGCGGCAAGAGATACATAAGTGTTTCCTACAGAAGCAATTGATAAATTATTTAAACCAGGAGCAGTTAATACATCTAAATTATTAATACCTAAAACGCTATTAACATAGACTATATTAGTTCCTACTCCTGAGGTTGCTGTTGCAGTGGTAACTAAAGTAGTATTATACTGAGTGGTGGCGGCAGATACTCTTGAAATAATTTTTATATCTACAGTACTGTTTCCATTAATTGAATCAGTACTAACTCCAGTAATTATGCCTTTCAAGTATCCAGTAAAAGTTCTTGTAGAACCCGCTTCAGCAATAGTAATCCCATTTAAACTACGGGTTACTCCAGCACCTACTAATGCTCCAAGATTTGATAAATTTGTAGTATTTATTCCTACTATTTGATCAGCTTTATCATCTATAACACATACTTTTAAATTATTAGCCCAGGTTCCAGGAGTTTTTGCTGCAAAAATGTAATTGGCTATATCATCAGCATAATTTATTTCATAATCATCAAAATTTTTAATTTTTAAATTTGGTTCCCCTGCAGTAGAAACTCCTGCAGAATTTCTAATAGCGTTTGCAGTTACTAAATTATCATTATTTGTTCTAACTACTTTTAAAATTCCACCATAAGATAAAAATGATGACGCACTCATCCAATACTCATACTGAGAATCAGTGGAAATTGGCTTACCAAAAACATTAATTAATTCTTGTTCTGTAGTTATATCTACTACTTCTTCTACAGGTCCGATAGGGAAAGGACCAGCAATTGCACCAATGTTATCAAGAACATTATCCGCACGTCCAACTGTAAGATCAACTTCCCTAATAAGAACCCCAGGAGATAATTGAGGTGTTGCCATTTGTACTCCCTATATATTTGCTATTAATTATTTATAAAAAAATAGCTTTCAGAACAACATTAAAAATTATAATTCCATAAAGAAAACATTTCATCTATAGGAACTATTTCCCAGACTTTATCTTCTTGAACAAAAGTTTCTTGATCTACTCCAGTTTCCAAAAATCCTATTGGAAGAATATCATTTTCTTCATTTTCTATTTTTTCTGCATATAATCTTTTTCTTATATCATCATCAGTTATTTCTTTAAAGTATGTATTAGTTGATGCCCATGCAAATAATAACAAACACATGACTAAATCATCATTTTTACCTTCTTCCGCCATAAAAGTGTTTGCCTTTTGAACAAAAGTAGATAACTCATTTATTACATCATAATCCTTAACTATAAGCTTATCTTCTTCGATAAGCATTTTAAGATTTATTGATCCTAATTTCTTTACATTTTTTGACATTTTCACGCCATGTTCTACTCTATTTCCCCCAAATCCTTGACCTAATATTTGTCCTTGCCTACCTTTTATGTAACAACTCAACAAATTAGGATATTCTAAGTCATAATGTAAGGCATTTGCTACTTGATCCCCCACATCATTAGTTTCACATAAAACATAAGCTTTATTATAATATAATCCTACATCTTTTATAATGTACGGAAACATTATTGGTTTTATAGAATTATCTCTATACTTCGCAACAAGTTTATATGGCATTTCAGTAATATCAATCACTGCAAATGCGGAATAATCTTGATCCACACCTCTTGCTACGTCTACTGTAACCATATACTGATGGTCATCAATAGGTTCTTCATATGTATCTAAAGAGTTTTTTTTCTTTATGGGTCTATTATGAGTTAATGTCTGTAACTTTACTCCAGAAATTAAGGTGTCAGATGATCCAAGAAAAGAACATTCAAATTCTTGTAACCAGCTCTTTTCGGAACCTAAGTTACTAATAGTTTTTTTCTTCCATTCTTCGTCTCTACCGGGAACATCATTCCAAAGGATCTCAATAGGAGTATAATCATTTTCTTTTTTTGTAGCTTCATCCCACATTTTGTAGAAATGATTTAACCCGTTAGGAGTACTAACAACTATAACTTTTGAGTCTTTACCAGAAGAAATAGTTGGATATACTGAATTCATAAAATTCATCGCTACAGTATTTGGAACGAACGCAAATTCATCCAAAAAGATAATATTATAAGAACCACCCCGAACGGATGATGCGGAAGTCGAGGCGGTTATAATTTTTGAGCCATTTTCTAGTTCTAATGATGTTTTGTTCCAAGATTTAATTCCCTGTTGCATCCAATCCGGAAGATTTTCAAATGATACTTGTAATCTTCCTAATAGATCTTTAGCTGTTGATGCCTTGTTTGCGAGAATAGCAATAGATACATTATCATTAAAAATAGCATAATGTAAAAGGAATGATACTGCGGTTGTGGAATTATGAGTAGGAATAAAAGAATTACCGCATAAAAATAATTTATCCTTACTGTCTACTGAAATACATGCAACCGGAACACTTTCTACTTTTTCTATTTTTTGAATGTAGATTCTTTCATTTTGAACTCTTGTTGGTCTATTATCATTTATTAAATTAATTTTTCTTGGTAAATTAAAAACAATTTCTGATGTGGTAAATGATACCGTATAATATAAACAGTCTTTTATTTTTTTTACTCTTATTCTCGATTTTATACCTAAACTAGATAAAAGTTCTACAAATTGAAGAATGAATTCATAATTTTTTTGATAAAACTCAAATGATCTACTATTTGGTCTTAATGATCCATCGGTATCCATTAAACCTCTAAGAAGTTCCAATTTATTTTTATGTGAACTTCTTAAATATTTTTGAGGAATATGTTTATTTTTTAAAAGATTTTCATCCTTCAAATTTTTCTTTAGATCTAAAACTTTAAATCTAATACAATTACCATCTTCCCTTTGATGTTCTACTTTAATTTTTGTTTTATAGAATTCAAAATCATCTTTATGTGCAATTATTCTACTATCTGAAGAATACCCATCTCCCAACCAAACACCAAGTAAATATGGATCTATTGGTAATGATTTACTATTAAATTCTTTTATTGGAGATGGACTCTTTATATAATAAGATCCACAAACCCCCTTTCCCCTTTTATTATTATTTTTTTTATCATATGCTATTGCTATCTCTTCAGTCTTTAATATCCTTTTCCCTGCAGTCCAATAAGAACTATTAACTTCCCATAAGTGCTCAGCATCAGCAACGATTTCTTCTCCGTTATCAAAATATATTTTATAACACTTATGATCATACATTGGATCAGTCTTGGTTAATACCTTAACTGAATCTCCACTAGGAGACAGAACTTCATCGCCAACTTTTAGTTTCCCCATTGTGGTCCAACCATCGGGAGTGGGAATTTTAGTATCTAATGATAATGCCTTACCACATTGTCTAGGCAGTTTACAAATACTAAATCTATTTTCATGAAAAGTTCTAAGCATCTTTTCTTGAAATGGCCACATATCAAATGGAACAAGACCATCATCAATATTAACAATTTTTATATATTTTTTAGCAAAATAAACAGGATCTGCAGCACATCTTGCTAATTCAATTAATTGTTCTTGCGTAAATTCATTGGCAATATTAGCCCTCTTTAAAAGAGGGTTGCCCATATAATGTTTATCAGTCATTTAAGTTAATTCAATTTTTACAATTCCAGCGTCTTCTAGCCTTACAAATTGGTTTATCTGGCGTCTCAGAGCAATCAATATTATGTATTTCCTGTTGCCCCTTAGATCTAGTACAATAATTAATTCGTCTTTGCTTTCTTTTACCTGTTGGATTTTTTTCTGTTACGGCTGTTTGTAAATTAGAGCCTGGATTTTCTCTGCGATATGCTTTAACTGCGGTAGGACTCATCCCATCAGTTTTATCTTTTTTGTTAATTTTTTGCCAATCTTCATCTAGTGTAAATTCCTCCCTAACTTGAACAATAGGAGTATTAGAATCCATTTCACATGGAACATAACTAATAACTCTTGCTTCTGGATATACTTTATTTACTGCATAAGTTATATCGTCTCTTCTTGGAGTTCCAAGTTGAGGGAAGAACATTTGAACTGATAAATGTTTACCTCTCCAATTAACAAGAACTCTAAGAAGAGTTCCTGTTTGCATAGGAAGACGAGTGTTTGCCTCATCTAATGCATCCGCAGTTATTCCAGCGTTAACTCCGGCTATTTTTCTTTCAATTGCTTGTTTTTGCGCACGAAGAGAATTTAAAGTTGCAGATTTTTGTTTTTTTACTGTAGTATCTTGTTGTGCAGATTGAGTTGAGAGTTCAGTTGCGGTTTCATCAATTTTTTCTCCCCAATTATCTGCGCCAACTTTACGACATTTAACTAATGCTCCAGAAGCATATGCACTCGGCCAAACACTATATCTAGATTTAACTTTGTGATAACAAGCATCTTTTTTTGAATTTTCCTCTTTTTTTTCTTTTAATTCCGTTTGAACATAAGTGGGTTTTGCAGAATTTGTTTTTTGTGGTTGGTTTGGATCTTTTCTATTTTTTCTATTAAAAGCTTTTTCTTCTTCTTTGTCTGATAACTCTGATGCCATCTTAGAGCTACCACATTTTGGAGTAGATTTTTGTCCAGGTTGACGGGCACAGGGAGCCCCAGCATAAGGACCGCCAATTTGGACCCATCCTGGGACTTCTTTGCCCGTTTTAGGATCTTTTCCACTAGATTTTTTAAACCAATCCCTTAAATTAGAATCTCCTGATTTTGTCTCTTCATTTAATTCAACTCCTTTTTCCATCGCAATAAGACGAGTATAATAATCTGGAAGCTCATCTAAATGGTGAAGAGCGATTGTTTCAGCCTCACCTTTGTCAGTAGTGTGCTCCATTTCAACTTTGATTCCCTTTTTAAGTTCTTTTTTAAGAGATTCTGGAGAAACTTTATGTTTTTTTACAATTGCATCAAATTTTTTTGGAGATTTTATATCACATCCTGGCTTATCTCCAAGCATTTCTGCTAGGATTTTATCCACAAGAGAAACTTCTTCTTTTTTCAAAAAGCTTGGGAGTTCGGGTCCTTTTGGTTTTGGATTTTCTTTAGCCTTTAGAATATCCCAAATTTCTTTTCTAGTATCTTTTAGTCTTTCATTAAACTTATTCATATCAATTTTAGAACTTTCATCCATTTCAACCTCAGATGAAAGATAATCAGAAGCAACATCTAGATAATCAGTAGCTTTTGTAATTTTAGATTGTACCCAGGCAGGTAATTGTTGCTTAGAAGATTTTATTACTTTTTTAAGTTTTTCTAAAGACTGTTCAATCTTATCCATCTCAACTTTAGCCATATAACCTTCATCATCTAGCTTTTTTCCAGATTGAATTTCTTTATGATCTTCTGAAAGATACTTCATTTTTTATATTTACTTCTTTTTATTATTTATAGATTTTGAAGGCTTTAATTTTAATTCACTTTTAATCATATTTAAAACTTCAGTTGTAGTTCCAACAAATAAAGCATTATTAGTAACATTTGTAGTTTGTTGTTTTTCCTGCTCTAAATCTTTAAGTTTTTTCTGCACATCCATAAGTTTTTCTGCAGAATCAGTAACAGTTTTAATTAATTGGCCGACAACTTCATATGCTCTTGGAGAATCAGTTTCTTGAGCTAGTTCAAGAATATTATCTATTGCTTCTTGTCCTTTATCAATTAAAGATGTTAAAGTACTTCTTGAATATTCATAATCTTTTCTTACATCTGTAATATTTTTATTATTTTCTGGAGACTCTATAATAGAGGACTCAACAATTTTACTTTCAACTTCAATATCAAAAGCGTTGTTTAAATCTTTAAATTTTTTACTCGTATCCATAATTACACAAAAGTACTAACAAATCCTAATAAATCATCTACTGGAATTAGATTATTATCTATTGTAGTTATATTTAATAGATCAGAACCAGCGACTTGTAATTTTGCTGTAGTATCATAAAGTCCTCTGGCAACCTGTATAGTATTATTATCAATGGTTTGAATATACATTATTTCTCCATTTACTTCGATTAATGTTTTAACTGTTAAATTAGAACTATCTTCAACATTTATAATCCTATCATCAACAGTAACATCTGAAACTATTTTAGTTACAACTGTTCCGGTATAATTTCTAACTGCTTTAGGTGTAACTACTATATCAATATCATTAGATATGTTATTTTCTGCTATATCTCCAGCAACAAATCCAATAGAAACCCTATTAATAATATTATTTTCAATAGAATCTGAAGAAACAGGAAGAAATATGTATGTTTTTGCAGTAAATTTAAGAGTCCAAATTAATGCTCTTCTTTCATCAAAATTTCCTTCATAATTATCTGTCATTGAAATATTGTCCAAAGTGAAGACAATATCTCTTTTTTCTTGAATTTCTTCTACTGCGGTTATTGTAATAGTATATTGAGGTTGAAAATATGGAATAATTTGCTCCACAATTTGGAACATATCATCTTCTAACTTAGTAAATATACTTAATTCAAAATTTATATTATATGGAACTGGTAAATATGACTTTCTCGGTCCATTAGTATCTTTAGTAAGAAATCCTCTCATTGTGCTGCTTTTTCTAGAAGCATCATACGTTAATCCAACAATTTCCATAGAAATTCTTGGAGTTGTAATTTGTATTTTTTTATTTAAATCTGGAGACTGTTCTAATCTTGCCAGAAATTTTTGAGTAGGTCCATATGCAAATGGAACCTTTAATGTAGAAACAACTTTTCCACTATTATCTTTGTGTTTAATATAGATATTATTAAAAAGAGTCCCAAACGCAATAACAGTTTTTCTTATTGCTTCGTAGTAAAAATGTTCAAACATTATGGTGTACCGAATGGATTAGTTTCACTAAAATCTAAAATATCATTTGCCGCAATTTGTACGTCGTCATTTTGGGCAAAATGATTAATTATTATATTTTTTTCTTCTTTTTGTTCAGTGATAACAGTTTGATCTAATTGACGAATTTGATAACTTGCACCAGATTCTTGTCCAACTATTAATTCCCCTGGGGTAAATGGACCAGAAGCATTGGAAAGCTGTAATAATAAAGTAGTAGAATCCCACCTTCTAACTCTAGCAGTTATGCTAGAAGAACTTCCAACTACCTCTTCGTTATAAATGTAAGTACCAAAACCAGAACTATACGGGGACTCAATAACTATAGTAGGTGGTTGAGTATACCCTAATCCCGAATCAAGTATTCTTATCTCAGAAACAGTTCCATTAGACATTATTGCAATTGCTTGAGCTGAAGTTGAAGCGATTCCAACGAAACTAATTTGTGGAGGATTTGCATAACCAGATCCTCCACTTGTTACTGTAATTACTCCTACGATGCCATCACCAATAAATGCAGTAGCTTCGGCTCCTTCTCCTCCTCCACCATAGAAAGAAACGCTAGGAGCAATGGTATATCCATAACCAGGATTTGTTATTTGAACCCCTTGAACTCTTAATAAGGACTCATTAGGCTCACACAAATCTCCAATTCCTGCGATCATTGTGGCAATTCCAGTTGCCACAACACCTCCTTCAGGAGAAGAAAATAATACATTTGGAGTAGAAGTGTAACTCCTACCTCGATTTGTAACCACTACATACTTTACTCCACCGTTGAATACAGTTGTTATCGCAGTGGCAGTAGATCCAATTCCAACCATATTATAAGTTTCAATATATCCATATTCCTCAATATTATCATCAATTATATCAACTCCGGTGTCAATCACTTCATCTTGATATCTGAAGAGTTCACACTTTAGATTATATACATAAGTTTTTTGTAGTTGATAAAATGGAATTTCATGTTCAACAAATTTTATTTCAAAAAGTCTATCCCCTAACGGAAACCAGATTAAATCTCCTTCTTTAGGTCTAGTCGGAAGTTCTATATTTGGAATATCCTTTATTAAAGGGGATATATAATTTTCATATCTTTCTTTAGATATAATAAGACTTAAATCGGTATTTGGCTGTATGCCAAATTTACTTAAAAGAACTCCAGCACCTTCATATCCTTCATAAGTATCAATATATGCCTCAATTGGAAATGCTTTAGAAAATTTAGATTGTATTACCTCTCTTATTACTGTTCTTTTTGTCACATATTGTCTAGGTAGATAATATACATCTACGCCATGAATTTGTATAGTTTCATTTATTAGATCTTGTAAAAGACCTTGTTCGGTTTTAGATCCTTGAAGAAAAAATGGATTTAACATATATTATATTCTCTTAAAACTATATCCCCTATGTCTTTTTTGTCCTCTCCCGTTAAGACAACGTGAAATAGCAGAAGGGTCCCCATCTATATATGATGCACATTCTATAATTGAGTTAAATTTTTTATTTAATTCAATTATTAATACAGGAGAAGTTGGTAAATTGTTTCCTTTTCCTCTTTTTGCTTTAGAAATATTGCACCCTCGTGATTTTCTTTCTTTTTCACTTATATTTTCCCAATAATTTCGCATTCCTTTGATATGATTTAGATTATTTTTTGTCATTTTAGGAGGAGCATCACCTCCATCAGTTCTATTATATAAAATCCCAGTTCCTAAATCTTTTCTACCATACATTTTTATATACATTTTTTCAAAATCATATGCTTCTTCCTCAGTTAAATTTTCATGTATTATAACTCTTCTTTCTTTTGGAGGAAGGTATATTCCTGGATGATATTTACTATTAATTCTATTTCCACACCCCTTTCCAACATAATACGGACTTCTATCTTCTCTTAAGTAAAAATAACAATAATATTTTTTCATTTAGCTTCATCCAATACAATCGAAGGGTGGCTCCTCATAAGTGGAACTCATTCTTTCCATAATCATATCTATCTCTTTTTGAGCATCATCATATATTTCTCTGCCATTTAATTCAACTCCACCTGGAAGTTTTACTCCTCTAAATTTAATGAGATTTTGTCCCCATTGACGCTTTATTAGAGCAGTTAAATATTGCTTTAAAAAGCTATCATTCCAAACTTTAGAATAATCAGTCGGATCTAAAGCTCTGTAGCAATCAATTAATAAAATATTTCCAGGTGAAACTGTCCCCCAATCTATATCAATATAAAGTTTAGTGTCTCTTTTATTAAATCTAACCATTGTATCGGGACTTAATATCCAATCAAGATCTTCTATGTATCTTTTTGTCATAAAATAACTCAAAATATCTGTAGACCCCCAATAGTAAATATCATTTAAAAATAATTGATATTTAAAATTAAACATCCCATATCCAAGGCTATTTCCACCAAATAATTTAAATATGCGATTAATTCCTATAATATGATCAGGGATTTCAAGATAATTTGAATTTTCTTTATAAGTATAAGTTTTTGCTATACCTACTTTAGATAGTTCTCCTTGTCCGGTTGAACCCCTGGCTCTATCTATATCTTCTTGGGTTATTTCATACTTTAAAATAGTTTGGGCTACCCCATCAAAATGTCGTTCCTGAAAAAATTGTATAGCATCATCTACAAGATCTTCAATCTGTTCATCAGCTACATTTATTTCTAATACTGGAGCCCCAAGTTTTCTTTTACAGTAATCTATTAGTTCTTGCCTTGAAGATGGTTTTGCCATTTTTAATCTATTTTATTACTATTTAACATTATTTTCATCATATTTTTAATTTCTTCTAAATCAGATTTAATTTGATTAACTTCAGTTTGAATAGTTTCTATTTTTTTAGATTCAGCTAATTTATTTTTATAATTTTCAACATATTTTTCATATGCCTCTAAATCTGTATTAACTATCCCATTAGAGTTAATATCTCTAATGAGATTTTCCTTATCTTTTACTTTTATGTAATTCATATTCTAGGCTTTACTGTTGCTATTGCTCTTAATTGTTTAATTAATGGTGGAGTTGCCTGATTAGTACTTGCCATTACAATTTTTATTGCAAAAGCATTAAAATCAGGTAAATCATCAATAGAATATTCATAATCTTTAAACGAGCGATCTGATGTTTCTAGTACAAATGAATCAGATGAGCCATCATTTTGAGATGGATCTATAACTCTCTTTATTCCAACTCCATCTACTCTATAATTAGAATATCCTGGGAATAATTGGAATGAAGGAGTTGAATTAGACTCATCATCTCTAAAAATTTGATATAAAACACGAACGTCATTTAAATCATTTCTACTAGCACTTAAAATTACCTTAATAGAATTAGCGGGAATTTGTAATCTAGTGATCTTAGAAATATAAATGGCATCATGATCATCTCTATCAATACTTCTTACATTTTGACTTGTGGAGTAAGTTGAATTTTCTCCTATACCATTTGGACTATTAATTAAATTACTAGTTAAAGTTATTGCAGAATTAATACTATCAACTACTGGAGAAACTCTACTATCAGAAGTTTCAAATTGTAACTCCATTGTAAAAGATCTATTTCCAGGAGATTCGTCAATAAATCTTTCTTCGTTAACTTTTGAACAAATTAATTTAGGTTCAGTAAAATAGATTGGACTATCTATCTCAACTTGCTCAAATCCTCTATCAATAAAGGATCTCTCATTTCCACTTATACTTGTCCCAGTAAATGTTCTTACTCTTGAAATGATATTTGTTTTTGCTGGAACTAATTTTTGAATATTTGCGGTCAACACTTCATATTGAATATTATTTGAAATAATTGTTCCAATATCTCCTGATTGAATATTTCGTGAGAAGTACAGACTATTTTCTCTATTTGTCCCTATTAAATTACCTTCAAAATCGGTACTTCCCATATCAATCTTAATATAATAACTATTAAGTTCAATTGGATATCTTCCAGTGTTAGTGGAATCTACTTCGGCAAAATTATGAACTTTATTTATTCTTCTTAAAGAAACGCCATTAAATTGATATTTATAAACTATAGTTCCTTGACTATAAGTAATGGCTTGAGTCCCATCTACTGATCTAGAAATTCCACTTAAAATATTTCCAGAAACACTTGTATATGATATTATTTCATTTCCAATTATAATATAACCAGGATTAATTGGAGATACAGCTTGACCTTCAAATGTCTCAAATCCAGAAGAAGAAACTAAAGTTACTTCTGTGCTATCTGTACTAAGAAGTTCCGATGATAATGTAGAATTTATTTCATCAGAAGATGGTCTAAAATCACTAATTTCAACATAATTTTCATATGAATGCATACAATGATTAACTTGATAAACTTTAATATGCAATCCATCATAATATTGATCTTCAGTAATACTTTGAATATTAACTCCAGATCCAATATCAACAATATTTCCAGATGAATTAGTATATTTTATTGTAGTAATACCTGCAGTAAAATTACCTTGAACTTCATCTAATACAAATGTGTTAGGTGAATTTATTGAAGTAACAGTTAACTTACCACCAACTCCTACACCTTGACCAATAGGGGGTATAATAAGGGAATCCCCTACCTGATATCCTATTCCTCCATTTGTTATTGTTACCGTAGAAATTTGATTACTTGATACTCCAATATCAGCAATTGCTCCTATACCAAATCCAGTTTCAGTCTCTAAAGATACATTTGTATAAACACCATCAGTATATGCAACTCCAGCATTTGATATTGTTACTCCTAAATTCACTCCAGTTGTAATGCTTCCAGCAATTCCAATAAGAGTTCCTGTAGAGTTTCCTTGTGAAATTGTAACTCCAGGAACAACATTATTAGAGTATCCAGTCGATCCAAGACCTACCATTACTCTCTTAGATAAAAATTCAAATTGATTTGGACCAGTTACGGTAACTTTTTTATTTCCCATTCCAAGAACAGGATTGAATAATCGTAAAGTTCCTTGTGCTTGGAAATCAGCTCTATAAATTTTATATTTAAGATCCTCTAACTGAGATGGAGTCCATACGCTTCCATTTTGAGATTTAAACATACTACCTAAAGTAGGCTGTCTATCAACTAGTACTCCAGTCATAATATCTTTTTGTCCAAGTTCAGTAACAAAAACTCTATAATTTGGACTGTTTGATATTAAAACAATTGCATATTCCGCTTGAGTTTGACTTGCAATAGGAGCTTGTCTAACTGTTTGCTGTTGAGGTCCCTGTAAATATACTGGGGAAGGGAAAGTGAATCTAGTAGCAACAGTTCCATCTACAGAAAGATTAATTTGATCCGGAGTTAAAGTAACTTCAGAGAAAGGAACAACAACATTACTTGGAACACCAGCAAGAAGCGGTCTAATCTGAAGAGTTACTGGAATATTAGAATCATCTTTTGTTTCAAAATAAACTTCTACTGAAGTTAAGAATATTCCAGTATCTTCAAATACATAGAAAGATTGTGCTAATGGATCATAAGGCTGTGATATTTGAGTAGCACTAGGATTAACTGCAGTTGAAACTGTTGTTGTGTTTATTGTTGTATTAGTTATTGTAGTAGTATTAATGTTTCTAGGAGGAATTATTCTAATATTTCTTGTTGTTAATATATTTGTTTCTGCAATATTGAGAATTGCACTAGAAGTAAATTCTGCTTCCGCACTACTTTCATTAATTCTAGAATTAGGAATAAATTCTACAAGTTTAATTTGATCTAAAGTTGAGGTATCAATAATTGTAAATGTATTTTCTCCATTAATCCATTTTGGATTACCTGTAGTATTTGGGTCAGGAACATAGAATGATCCAACTAATCTACCGCTATTATCAGAGAATAATCTAATATCTTTTACTTTAGCAACTGCACCGGAAGTCTGTCCTATTATTTCCATATTTGCAATTGCTTGCCCATAATCATTTACTTCAGATGGAAGTTCAAGTGCTCTAGTATCAATATTTAAAACTGTAGAGGATTCACTATAAGCAGCTTCAAATTCTTGTTGAGTATATGGATTAAATGTATAAGTTTCTGTTGGGGAATTTCTAGGACCAGATTTATGATTAGGAGCACATAAAGTAAAAGATATTTTTTGATCTACAAAAATTGGACTAGAAATTACTTTTTCACCTATAGTAAATCTACCAGAAATCATTTCAATTTCTAATAATTTTGGAGTTATATATCTATTAATATCAATCCCTTGGAAGAAAGCATAGAATCTAGTTCTTGGTTTTAATCCTCTAGCATCAAATTCAATATTTCTACTTCTTAAAAATCGTACTGGTTCAGTATAATGTGATAAAGAGCTTGTCTGAGTCTCAGTTTCAATAATTCTTTCAGGAATTACCGTAGTTACAGTATTTGAAGAAGTTCTTGTAGTTGTAGTAGTATTTCTAGTTGTAGTGGTAGATGGAGGAGTGTATGTTAATGCTCCTCCTCTACCAATACCCCCCACTTGCATACTAGTTATAAATCTGTTAGCAACATCAGTCGGAACAAATCTCTGTAATAAAGCAAGATCAGATCTACCCCAATGTAATCCATGGATTCTTATAGTACCTCCATTAATTATTTCAAGAGTTCTTGCTTCATTTCTAGCATTCCTTCCAATTACTAATCCTCTAGCAGCTGCTCCATTTATTTTCTCATACACTCCTCCGGCAGCTAATCTTCTTCTAGCGTTTGCTAGGTAGTCAAATGGAGGCAATCCACTTTGAGCATTAGGTGGATTTATAAATACAACTGGATTTTGAGTTACATTATTAATTATTGTAGTGTTAATATCCGGTAAAGGATCATCTTGAGTGCGGACAGTATTGAAGCTATGGGTAGTTATTGCTTTTTCATCAACCCATGTATCAATAGGAGGATTTAATTCAAGAAGTCCTGACCAATATCTAACTAAAAATGCAGTAACACTCTCAGTTTTTGTTGCAAGCAACTGCTCATCATATAAAATTTCATCATAATTTAGTGTTATTAAGTCTCCAGTCTTTTTAATTCCAGGAGAGCCTAAATCAGTAACATAACTTTGATCCGCATTTATATCAAAATTTTCAGTAAATCCTGAAATAGCTTCAGACCCGAGCTGGAGATCTAAAGAAGTTGTATAGTGTAAAGGTCTTAATATTTTTGTTTCCTTATCAATGGAAGCTTTATAGTTTATATTATCAATATCGTGATATAAATGATCTTTAAAATCATCTACAAAAAATCCTGATTTAAATCTATCTAAACCAGTTTCGGCATCCTTTATCACAAAATTTTCAGTCTTACTTTCTAAAGCTGATAAAACTGTAAACTCTTCTACTCTTGTAATTCTGTCTTCAAGTAAAGAAATATCTGACATTCGATATCTCTTATGTTGAGACATATTTACTGTAATATTTTTAATATTATATACATAAGGAGGAATATTTAATATGGCAATATCTAAACTATTCTCCTTAAACTGAGGCATTACAGGATTATCATCTGGGACTCCTTGGACAACCTCAAACCTACCGTCAGGATTTAAAAATACTACATCAACTCTAGGTAGATAATAGGAATAACTTAATATTAAAGATTCATCTGGGGGGAGAATATATTTTGAATATTGTCCATCGGAAGCAAAATTTCTAGCATCAAATTCAAATGGAGATTTTGAACTTGGAGTATAAGGAGCTACTCTTGGTCTAATATCAATACAATCGGTTAATCTGACATTATTATAAGTTGGGATATTATTTTTAAAATTATCCTTTGAATAACTATTAACTGTTACAAATTCTCCAGTATCATTAGAATCAATGTAATAGTTTTGGAATACTATTTTTATTTTTCTTGATGGTTCTATTACATTTTTCTTTCTGATTATTCTAGAATAATCTAATATTGTATCTCTTTGACCACTATCAAAAATGAAATTTTGAGTTATATTTTTATCCCCAACTGTTTTAGATATGACTGATGCTTCTATTTTTGAATCTAATGACCTAACTATCTCACTACTTGAAAAAGTAAAAGTATTTAAATAAACATAAGAAATTGCATTTACTCCTACTCTTTCTACTACATAAGCCACGGCTCCAGAAGTTTTACCTACTATCTTTTCTCCTAGAACAAAATCTTGATTACTATTAGTAGGCCCACTAAAAGAATTAAAGGTTAAAGTTGGTAACTGAGGATCATCTATTGTAGATGATTCATAAACTGCTAATACATTAATAGCATCCGGAATATTCAAACTAATTTCATTATCTTGAACTCTAGTTCCATAAATTTGACTATAAGTTAATCCATCATTTAAAGTGGTAGTACCTATTCCAGAAGAACTATATTTTGAATTTGATATTGTTATTGTATTAGCTGTATTTAATTTTTTTATTTTTGAATTTGGTTTTATATTTTTAACAGTTGTAATTATATCAGCCGTTCCACTTACTTTAGATAGTCCGTTAAAGCTAAGTTGTTTGCCAGTTATATCTAAATTATACTTATCTCTTCTCATTGGCTCAATTGAGCCATCAGAATATGTAATTATGAATCTATCTTCATCAAAAGATTCAAAAAATACATCATCTTCTACAATAGTTAAAGTAACAGATCCATCTGATATAGTTTGATTATTAAATATTCTTCTTTGTAAAATTTGATTATTTTCTAAACTAATTGATTCTATATTTGCTTTATTAAGTTCAGTAATAAAAGAAGCATTATTAGAATAAATTGAAGAGAATATTTTTACAACATTTGTAACTGTAATATTATTATCTGGTAGTTTACCCACACATACGCCAGATACTGTAGATATACCTGATATGGTAAAACTATTTCCCCCAAGACCAACAGTTTCAACTTTATTATAAACAATATCCCCAAATTCTGGATTTGAATAAGAAATAATGTCTCCAGATTTGATTAGATTTAAGAAATTAGTTCCAAGTCCTGAAGATACTGTACTTATTCCAGCTGAATTAGCAGTTATATTAAATTGAGATCCTACTGGGGAAATATAATCTCTACTATCAAGAATTAAATCTCCATTAAATGTGGTTATACCTGAAACTGAATATATAGACTTAATGTCTGATGTAGAATAGTCTATAACACGATTAATTAATCTACCATTATCAATTCCATTTATTTCTATGGGCTCATTCTCCGAAAATTTCCCGGATACTTGATATAAAGTTAACTCATTTAAATTAGAAACACTTTCTTTTAAAAATCCTGTAGCATTACTTCTTTTTCCTTTGATAACAGCAGGAATTGTTTGAGATATTGATGTAGTTAAGCCTATTTTAGTAAAAGTTTGTATATCAAAAAGTCTAATATTTAAATTACTTGAGCTATCTACATAATCGCTTTCTGGTACACAGTCATAAACTCTTGCAACACCTATCGTAGTACCAGAAGCTACATGTGGGGTTTCTCCTATACGAGAATCCATTAGGCTAACAGTATTATCTGTGCCAAACCCTATGCTAGGAGTACCATATACATTATTAACTGTTACTAATTGACCTGCATTATAAGGTATTACTTGGTTTTCTACTAATTTTGTTGTTCTGGTTTTAGGTATTTCTAAAAGTTTTGGTGATATACTTTCAACATCATATCCATTAACATATGCTTTTCCTGGTCCAATTTGATAGACCATCTTATCTTCAGATGGAGTATTTCCATCAATAGTTAATTGATCTTCAAAATATATACCATCTGTTAATACTCTATCATTTAAACATTCTCTTACAAATAGAGTAAATGGTTTAACGTAATAATTTCCATTAGTTTCAGCCGTTCTTCTAGCTAATTCATCTCTAATTAAATTATATTGGGTATTTTTATTGAAGAATTGTGGAACTCCATTTATTATTCTAACTATCTCAATAAAATTATCTGGAGTTTCATTTAAAGAATATTTTGATAAAATTAATTCTAATTGAAATCTATCTGCCCCAGGAGCAGCATAATTAGAAAAGCCTTGGGAATTATCGTTTAGAGATTCATCTTCTATAGGAGTTACTATTCTTTCATCTACAGTAAATCCTACTTTGTAGCTAGGTTTGACTCCATATTGGTCAAGTAAAATTCGCTGTTTTTCTACTTTGGCGAATACACCTCTCACAAAATATATACCAGATTCAACATTTATGGATGAGCCATCTGAAGTTGAATTGGATGCTATTGTACTACAAAATTCCTGTCCAATTTGTATGGTTCCACCAATATATGAAATCGTAGTCTCAGTAATTAAATTTTCCCCATCAAAAAATACTTTATTTTCAGCGTTTACACCACCACTTTCTAAATATTGTACATATAGAGTATAATTATTTCTTTCAGATTCTTGATTATTTAAAATATATACTATTTTTGCACTTACTCCACTAGTGCTTCCTCTTATTGTTTTTCCAACAAGTTGATCGAAAAATGTGTTTACAGTTATTCCATTAAAGCTTGCATTTATTTCTACAGCATGAAATGGTATATCTAAAGAAATTTGCCCAGGTATTACTACTGAACCTTCTTTAAAAATATGATTACCAAATTGCTCAATTTGATTTTGTAATATTGATTGTAAGCTAGTTAATTCTCTCGCTTGGACTGGATATCCCGGCTTAAATAATACTTTGTAATAGTTTTTATCTATATCAAAATCATCAAAATATGGAGATACATTTAGATTAGTTTCTTGTGGCATAATATTTTAAAACTGTAGAATTACTTTAATGTCTTCTTTTTGATTTTGGGATCTTGTAATAGATGGTCTGTGATCAACATAAATGATATTACCAGAATATTTTTTTACTTCTGGATTAGCCAAGCCATTTATAAATGATTGACCTAATCTATATGTCCTATTATTTATTACTGTAGTTATACCTGGACTCTCAGTGGATCCAAATCCAGTATCAATTTGTAAATTTATGCTGCCTCCAGAAATAACTAAGTTTCCTCCAGTAGAAGGAGAAGCTGTAAATCTTTCAAGATTAAATTGATACTGATTATAATTTTGAGTACCATCAGTATTAAATCCAGCAAGAGTTTTATCTTGCCAATACTTTAAAACACCAGTATTTTTATCATAAGATATAACTCTTCCGAAAGCTGTTATGCCAGTACCTATACTTTGAGAAATATAAGAATCCGGAATAAATGTAGCTGATTGATAATCAGTTGAGTTTGTTATACCAGTTAATTTTATTGCGGATAATGCACTAACTTTGTCATCTACTAATATTTCGGATGAATTATATTTTTCTGGATTTTGTACAATACCTATTCTAGAAATTTCATTTCCAGTTATGAAATCTGGATTATTTAAATCATTTTCAATTCTTGAATACATCGAAACATAAAATGCTCCTAACTCATTATAAATATCATATCCGTGTCCTCCTTTAGGGGGAATTATAACGTCAAATTTAGGTTGAGATAGAGGATTAGGTAATCCCCCGGCAACAGTATCTATTCTTCCGTAAGTGTAATTTTGCCCTCCATCAGTGACAAATATATTCTCTACTTCAGCATTATTATTAAAAGTTATTGTTACAAAAGCACCAGTTCCGTCTCCTTTTATCGGTACATTGGTAAATACTCTATTTCGTATACCAGATACATTGGAATAATTTCCCCGATCTTTAATAACACATATTTTTATTTGACCGTTATTTTCTGCATTATTTTTAATTAATGAGGATTGATCATCAAATCCCCAATTTTTAGGGACTGGAACAAAATTGGTACTGTCAAATCTCAGTATATCAGTTGCAGATAAAGTGTACAGGTACTTCCATATATATCCGTCAGATCCACTGCCAACACTTCTTGGTTCTAAATCTGTAAATGTTGGTTCTACTTGAGATGGTCTTCCATTTGGATTGTTTGGAGTTGTTCCATTATTTAAACAGATATATACTTGATAATTACTGTTAACAACATAATAATTTGACGAGTATAAACTAGTTGCATTTGAAGGTTTCGCTGTTCTAGTTCTACTTATGTCATGTCTATACATATCATAAGTTATACCTTCTTCCCACCTTATTTTTCTTACTACTTGTCTAACATCTTCTGGATATATTTTTTTCAATGCTATCATTGAATCCCAGTATTCAAATTCCTGCTCAAAACTATCTTTTGGGGCAGGAGGTGAAACATTCCAATTGGAATCCAATTCAGTTGGATTCGGAAGTCCTATAAAACTATAGTAGGTATTAGAGGAAGCAGCAGAAACAAACTGATTTGCTCTTATTATTCTTAACTGATCTGTTATAATAGCAGACATTTTTACAATTTTTATTAGTTATTTATGTCAAATAATTTGAATATTTTAGAGGATTATACCTTTGTACTATAGTTGATGTAGTTATTCCTGGATAATATGAACTGAATGCTACTCCAACGGGACTAATATTATAAATTCTCCCCCAGCTATAATCTCCATAGTACCCACTTCCAGCAACTCCTGTTAGACCAGAGTTTTCCTGGACTTCAACTATAACTTCATTTACACTGGTTAATCCTACCCCTAGAACAGGTTTTTGTCTTATTGCAAATTGTTTTACTTGGTAAATATTATCTACAAATGTTGTTCCTATTCCTATTATATTTTGATTTACATCAAGAGAAGTTATTGGAGTTCCAACATTTGTATTTTCAATATAAAGATAATAGTTTGTAGAAATACCACTTACTCCAGTTAATGTATAAGAATCATCATTAATTTCGTCGCTTCTTAAATATGAGTCTAAGGGAATAAACAGATCAAGAATTAAACATTTTGATGTTCCAATAGAGGTAGTTCCAATTCCTGAAATTATCCCAAAATCTCCTTCAAAAGATACATCTTCTATAATTTTATTTTTTTGTCTAGGTTCTTCAAATATAACTAGTGGTAAATTATCTGGGTCATAATTACTTCCAGAATTAACAATATTAATAGATGTAACTTGCCCCAATGAATTTATATTTGATGTTAATGACGCAGTAGTACCAGTAGAAATGGGTGCTGAAATTGATACTTGAGGAGGAGTTGAATATCCATAACCACCATCGGTTAAAATTATTTCAGAAACTGTCCCTCCTACAGAAATAGAGGCATAACCATACGCAATTTTTTGATTTTCTTGTGAAAATACTAATATATTATTTTGTTCAGGAGATTCATTTTTATTATCAAAGAATGTCTTAACATTATCTACAAATATTTGATCGTCAGTAGAACCAATTCCCTTTATGGTGTATGATGTAGGCTGAATTAACGGCTCATATATCATTCTATCTTTTGTAGCCAATGATGTAATAGTAGAAGCAGATCCTGAAATAAATTTATCTACATTTTGAGGACACCATTTGATTGATCTAACTTCATTTTCAACAGAAATACCTTGATTTCCATATAAATTAGTTTCTATTACATCAACTGATATAATATCGTAAACCGTTCTTGGATTTTGGGTGTTAATTTGATCTTTGTTATCAAAAATTTGAACAGTATCTCCTATTTTTACAGTTTGTAAAACTTCTACAAATCTTGTATCTAAATTTTCGGTCCCAGCATAGAATAAAATTGTAGAAACCGATCCTGGTCTTGGAGGTTGAGTAAATTCAATAGTACTTCCACCATCAAATATGTAAGCTTCTCCAGGGACTTGTAAAACACTGTCAATAAAAATAAGAATAGTATTTTGAACATCTATGTCAGAGCCAATTTGTGCTAATATTGCAGTTTGCTCACCATTTAATTTAAGTGGAAATACTTTTCGTTGACCATTGAAAAGGTTATCAATAGGGTCAAAAATTATTAATTGTCCAATAGTTCTAATAACAGATTTATCATAATAAACTGAATCTACTATTATTTTAAATTCACTAAAAGAACCAGTTGTTGGTATTCCAGATAACCCTCCTAAAGGAACAGTTAAAATTTCTCCAGACTCATAACCATATCCTAAATTTCTAAGAGTAAAATCTATTACGCTAGATCCTTGACCTACAACTATATCTACTTTAGCTTCAGTTCCTACACCAGATCCAGTTGACTCAGATGAATAAATTAACGGTATATTATTGTATGCTATAGGAGGGTCAAATATTACGGAAGGAGGGTTAGTAAAAGTATAGCCAGATCCAGGATTTGTAATATTTACACTTGTTATTTGACCATTAGATATGTTTGCAGTACCTATAATCTCTACATTTGTATCAATAATATCACTTAATGCTACGCCAACATTTACTGTTTGAACTCCAGCTCTATATCCTGATCCATTATAACTTATAGAAATAGATTGAATTGTTCCAGCAACAGAAACATTTGCGGTTGCACCAGCCGAAATCAATGGTTGGTAACCTAATCCTCCTGTAGATCCTACAGAAAATAATATTCCACCTCTTGGCAATTCAGATATATTAACATCGTATGGCGGAAATGGAATATTTCCAGTCATAGTTATGGTAGTTATACCTGAATTTTCAGCTAAAACATAGGCTCCATTAATTAAGTTTCCTGTTAATCTAGAGGGAGATTGAAAAACATCATTTAATGTAAATATGGCATTATCAGTTGAAATTCCTGTAATATCATTTAAATTATTTTTTAATGTAAAACTATCAGTCTGTCCATCAAACTGGGATGAAATATTATCTAATATATAATTTTTATCATATGGTCCGACATCAGTGTTTTTTACACCGGAACGTAAAAATACCCTACCACTAAAAGTAGACCCATTAGTTAAGCCATTTTCATTTATATAGCTATTTCCATATGGAGATTCTGTAAAATAAATGTAATCATCTTTTATATTATAATTGCCTTCAATTATTGTTATTAAAGAATTAGGACTATGTATTTCTTGATCAGTTCCTAATATTCCCCTATCAAATGATATACTATTTGTAGTTCCTATTCCAACCGATAAAATTTTAAAAATTTCATCATTTATTTTTATAATATCTCCGCCTTTAAAAATATTTGGATTATTTACTCTAACTGCCAAATCAGTATCAGATATATCTTCTATAGTAAATGTAGTTATTGAAGTTGATACAATGGGATGTTGTATTATATTATTAATTGTAATTAATGTATTAAGATTTGGATTTTTTGAAGATATTCTTTGAAGTCCGGTTCCAAGAGAAGTTAGATCTAAAACATTAGGTTCTTCCAATAAAGCTTCTGTTTTAGATGCTGCAACTTGTATTTTTGTAGAATCTAATCTTACTGCATATAAAGTTTTTGGTAATATATCAGTAGATACACCAGATATAACTGTACTTGCAATACTTATTGGAACATTTGAAGAATCGAAATCATATTTATAGACTAATTCTTCCCCTGTAACAAAATTATGATCAAAAAATAAAAAATAATCCTCGTCTAACTTCACAATATTTGGAGATTCAGCTAAAAATTCTTGAGAAAAAATTAAATTATTATTAGACCTTAGCTCAAATGCGGAGGATTTAAAAAATTCTCCGCTAGTATATTCTCCATACCCGGAAGAAAAAGATATATTACTCATATTTCTAAAATTTCTGATCTTCTATATTTTGAAGTTAATGTACTAACCATTCTGACTTGATAATTAATATCGTCAAAAGGCGTAAAATATATTTCTAATTCTCCAAGTAAAGAATACCCAATTTCTAAAACCCCAAATTCATCAAGTGTATTTAAGTATCCGAAATCTGTTCCATTTACTTGCTGAACTGAACTATTTAACACTGCAAAAAGTTCATAATAACTAATTAAATTATTATCAGTGTCTTCAATAACAATTTGATGCAATCCTGAAGTAAAATTACTATCATGTGAATATATTAAAGATTTTACTGGAGATCCAGTAGCAGTAATAGATGTTATAGTTGATTCTACTTTATTACCACTTAATAAAACTAAATCTGTTGTTGTAGATGAAGTATCAGAAATTTGTATACTAAAAGCATCTACTTGGTACTCTGATGTAGAATTTGGGTTTAATTCTATATTCACATTTGATCCATCATAAAATATATTATATGTACCTATTCCAGCAGAACTTCCTAACTTTATTTCATTGTATTGATTGTATATTATATTTGTCCCATCGTGAATATAATTTATCTCATCCGAATAGAATATTTGATTTTCTAAATCACTGTATAATACTAATAATTTTGCTGCAGTATTTGTAGCTGGAATAGATGCAAATACAGTAGATCCTATTGCAGTTGTAGAATATGAAGTTAAAGTAGCAGTATCGCCCAATAATACAGTACCTACTCCTGAAGAAGATTCACTTAGATTGTATGCAAAGCTGTTTATAGAATATATTTTACTAGATTTTATTATAGGAGAAAATAGTAATCTTACATCAAAATCAACTATATCAGAATCGAAATAACCAATTTCATCTCCACTATTAACTATAGCATATTGAGATATTCCAACCGTATTATTATCATGTAAAAGATTCAAAACTGATCCTTGCGTATTAGATGGGTTTAATCTATCAAAAATATGTAAGATATATTTTTTAAATCTATAGCTATTTGAATTAAAGACATCCACAACGGTAGATTCTTCTATATCAACTGGCTTAAATTTATCAGAAATATCATCAATTAAAATTACTTTATTATTAACAGATTCAATATAATTTTGAAGTCTTCTAGAATTAAAGTATATTTCATTAGATCGTAAATTTCCATTTACATTAAAATAGTTTTCCGTGACAAGATCAAAATCACTAAAACAATTAACGTCTAATTGAGAATAAAGATCATTAATTTGTTCTACTTCTCCTAAATTTTGATTAGTACTAAGTCCAACATTTTTGTGTTCACTATTAATAAGTAAATTACCAAACTTCTTAAATCCTGCAGTGTGATTTAACGAATCCACTAAATCAGACCAATCAGAAAAATCTACTTCAGATTTTAAATCATATGAAAAATATTGATAATAGTTACTATCATGTATCCTCTGTAAAGTATCATTTAAAAATCCTACGTTATCTTTCCAACCCCTACTTACATCTGAACTAGAGTCAATACTTATAAAAGCATCAGAAAAATAAATATTGGAAATTGTACTATAATTCTTACTAGTTTGACCATAGATTATATCACCTGGAGCAAGTTCAGTTCCTGTAAATATTTTTATTTGATTATTATCTAAATTTTTATCCGCTAATCTTCCTTCTCCAGGAACACTAAATTTCACTGTTTCATTTTTTATAAATTCATTATTTTTTATATTTACATTAAAAGTAGTTAAATATGATTCAGGAATTGCAACTCCACTAGTATAAGTAGAATCAACAGGACTTAAAAGTTGAGTAGAAGAAATTAATCCTTCCAAACTATAAACAAATGTCGCTCCAATTCCTCCAATATTAGGGGTAGAAGCTATTATTTTGAATGATCTGTATCCGTATTCACTTGAATTATATCCTAAAATAGAATTATTTGATTTGGGAACCCCTTCGATAAAAACTAAATCACCTTCATTAAATGGATAATCTGTAATTGTGTTAAATCCAGTTCTTAATTTTACAGTTACTTCTTTTGATGTATAATTAAAATCAATTGTATCAATTTGAAATCCATTATCATTATCTATTGAAACAATTTTAATATCTTTTGTTTTTAATACATCATTATTTTCAAGTATTTGAATTTTATTTGCAAAAATATCAAAATTAAATTTAATATTATTATATACAGTATTATCAGTGTTATCTAGAACTATAAGATTAGGTGAATATGAATATCCATATCCTCTTGTTTGTACTCCTACTGAGTCCAACTTATATGTTGGTACTACTTCTATTATCCTAGGTAGACTTAATTTGGGTCTAATTGTATAATCTTTACTATAATTAAATCCTATATCTAATTTTTTAACTTTTTCAATTTTTCCAATATCATTGGACTCTACTTTTATTACTGCATTAGATCCATTATCTGATATTATTTCTTTTATAATAGGTATAGTATTAACTATTCTAGAATTAATTAGTTTTACTTGATTTATAGGACCATTAGCCGAAACAGATGTTGTAGTATAAACTACAGTTACACTGCTATTATTATAATAATTTTTTTCTGGATATTCATCAATAATATATGAAAATGATGTTGTTCCAACTCCTGATAAAGAGTAATTGCCAGAATATTCGCTATTTACTACTTGTAATTGTCCAGATTTATCACTGTAATTGTCAAAGTAAATTTCTTTTTTATTTGTAGGGGAAATATCTGTATTTATTGGGATAAATTTATAATATAAAGTTTCTGGTAGATTTGCACTAGATAATTTATAATTAGATGAAGCATCTACTCCAACAATCCCTGATTTAACTAAATCATAAGTATTGTATTCATCTACAAGATCTTTAGTTTTATAAATTTTTAATTCAAAAGCTGGATATTTATTACCACCATAATCAAATGATAAAGATGAATCAGATGTATCAAAAATGATATCTTGATTTTTAATAATTTCAATCTTTGGATTTACTGCATAAAAATAACCATTCCCTGTTGAAGTTAAATCAATAATTACAGGAATGTTTAAAAAGCAATTATAATATGTTTGAGATAGTTTAAAAGAATCCTTATTAACATATACAACATAATATAATTCTTCAGATTCTAACCCTCCAACTGGAGATGTAGAAACATAAATTACTTTATCGCCTGAACTAAATTTATGGTCTGGAACATTAATTGTATTAGTAACAACATTAACAGATTCAATATCTTTTTTATCTAAACATATTCTTCTATTAATTGAATTATAATAAACTTTATATGTTGTTTCTATTCCGGAAGAAACATTTATTGATATATTATCACCCAAAGACATTCCATGAGTAGAAGATGTAGATACGATAACTGTATTTTTAGTGAAATTACCAACTAAAGTGTTATCATAATTTGTTTTAAAACTATGATTATCTCCTGTCCCAATACCAGTGAAGTATAGAATTTTATCAGTAGATCCAACTCCAGATCTTTCTGAGGATATTGATATTAAATTATTTTCTAACTTTGTGACATACAATTCAGGTAAAGAACTTAAAGTAGTGGATCCAATTCCATCAACTGAAACTTGAATAGAATTTCCACCATTAATGGAATAGAATATACTATCACCGGACAATAATTCATTATTTTTTATGTAAATTGCTTTAGCTGGAACTGTAAGTGTAGTTTTTCCAGTTCCTGGATTTTTTAAAGTTAAAGTATTATTACCCTCTGTTCCTAATCCTACAGTTTCAGAGGGATTAAAATAATATTCTTTATTTTCTTTAAAATTATATGTAGTTGAAATTCCTAAATTAAAAGTAAATTTTCTGGATTTATCTCTTAAAATAGAATTTACTTGATGAGTATCTATCCCAGAAGTTCCGTTTTGTTCTCTTTCTACTCTAATTCTAGAGAGGTCCGACTCAACATTTAAAATCTTTATATCTTCATCATTTATAGTGAAAATATCATTTTCTTTTAGTGGAAACTGAAAATTACCACTTACATTAAAATAAGTAATTATTCCAGTTATACTAGTAGGTAAAACTGCGGAAGATAGAATTAAAGAGTTTATAACAGGTACAACAGTAACAGATTTGTTTATTTCTTGTGGTGAATTAAATTTAAAAATCTGAGCCGTTTGAATATCATGTGAATGTGAAGATATACCTATAAATTGATTTTTATATGGTATAACCTCTACGTTATAAATTGAGGTATATGAAACTCCAACACTAGTTACTGCTACTCCAGAGATAGAACTTACTCTAGCAGTTCCGCCATCATTAAACAATACTCTATCATTTACTTTATAATTTTTTCCTGGATTTAAAATCTTAAAGGAATCTACCTTTGAATTTTTAGTCTTTTCTATTTTTATCTTTTCAATTTTAGATTTATTAGGATTTAATGTATAGTTATATTCGCTATTATTTTTTGTAAAATTATATGGAGAAGTATTCCTAAGAAGTTTATCACCTAGACTTTCTATGTTATAACTTATTTTATTAAATTTATTTCTAAAAGTATTTCCTATAATATATGGAAACACTGGAGCATAATAGTTAAAAAATGGGGTGCTAGAATCCGCAATTACATCTGATATTGTACAAAAATAAGCATATACCCCATTAGGAAATTCAGGAGTTATACAATATCTTCCATTGTGTTCATCTAAATCCCCATTTCCAGTAAATTTATAATCGTCAACAAAAAATCCTATTGGATAAATCAATAGTGATGGTCTGTTCTCAGATTGTAACTCGGCTTCAGTTTTTAATTCATATCCCGATTTTAGTGCTACGGCTGGTCCAGAATTTCCATTTTTATATCCATAAGGACCATATATTGGATTTCCATCATATGCCCATCCAAGTAATGGCGAATGAACTACAGAAATTTGTTCTTTTTCGGATCTAAAAATTAAATCTTTTACATTAGTGTCGCCATTTTTTCTTAATATTGATTCTCTTAAAGATCTAGGAGAATATAAATGAGTATATTGAAGTGAATCTAATCTTCTTGATATATATCCGTCATCTTTACTAATATTATTAGATTGTATTAATCTTTCTACAGTATTAATTCTTCTAAATTTAATTTTTGGTTCAAATTTAGCATTTTTTTCTTTAGCTACTACTTCTATTTTTGTTTGTTCTGGTATTAGTCTCCTTCCGCCATTGATAACTTTTACCTCTATTAATCTACCATTTGAAAGAATTGGAGTCAATTCAATATCAGACTGACTTGGAGTTACAATAATATCTGGAATTTGTTGATAGTTACTTCCAGAAGAATTAACAACCACTCTAGAAATAGATCCATTTGATATAATTGGAGTTAATTGAGCATTAATTCCGGTGTTGATAAAAATAGATGGTTTTCTTTCAAAATTAATGACTTCTTCTGATCCATAATTAGTTCCTTTTTCATCTAAAAATGTATCAAAAATTCGTCCAGAAAATACAGGCTGTAATTTAGCTGAAAAATCTTGTCCAGGTAACGTAGTTACACCTATTTTTCCAGTAATAGTGACCTCTATTTTAGGATAATTAAAGAAATGATTACCAGAAAACTCAGGAGATGTTAAATTTATATAATTTTTTCTTTCATATTCAATATCTGGTCTATTTCCAGAAGAAATTTCTGATAATTTTAAAGAATTTGCATCTACAACTGTAACATAATAAGAAGTTGATGAAGTTATTCCAGAAATAGGCTGATTTTCGGGGTAATATGCTATTATTTCTCCACTTGAGTAGTTATGATTAACTACTGTAAATTCATTTGATGCGGTATTAATCCCAGAAATTCTTACCTTTTTATTTTTATATCCAGAACCAGGATTATTTACCTTTATTTTAGATAATTTTTTCTTTATTTGTGTAGATACTAATTGATGTATTCCTGTTCCTATGCCAGAAAGATTAATAGTATTAATTCCGGAAACTGCATCAGATTGAGTAAAGTGTAATTTTACTCTTCTCTCATCTAAAATATTTACAAAATATGTAGAATTAGTGGACAGACCAGTAACATTCTTTTGATTTACTGTTTTATAAATTATTTCTTCATAATTTCTAAATTTATGATCTTCCAGGGTTTCAATAGTATCTTCTGTTAAATCTACTAGAGTTTCTGAATTAAATTCTACAGAATGAATAAATTCAATTAATTCGGCAGATGCTGATGCTCCAACACCATTTCCACCAGAAATCTTAATAATAGGTTGCTCAATATAATCAAATCCTGGATCTATTATATCTATTCTTTCTAAAGCTCCCTCTACTGCCGCAAAAATAGATGCTCCACTTCCAACCGGATCTGAAATAGTTATTTCAGGGGGATTTAGAACATTATAGCCAGATCCACCAGAAATTATATCAATAGATTCAATTCCACCATAAAAAATAACATCTTCAGATTTAAAATTGCAAACTTCAACACCATTAACTAATATTCCTATTGGACCAACTTCTGTTTCTTGTTCTTCATTTAAAATTTCTGGATCTTTTAATTGATTAATTAAATTTTGTGGCTTTATTTGAAGCTTATTTAATTCAACATCATTAAAGTTAAGAGGTTCTAAAATACTTTCAAAACCAGAGGATATTACACCATTAAATCTAACAAAAGAACCATTATAAACATTGTATAAACTTCTTGCTAATTTAATTGTATAGTCATCTATTTTCTTTACATAATATACATTAAATTCTATAATTTTATTATCATCATTTATTGGCTTATAAACTACAGCATCTCCAGTATATTTCCCATGAGGGGTATTAAAGGTAATTTCCTCAATGTTAGTATAATCTCTTGCGGGAATTTTTAATGTAAAATCTTTAATATCTAAAGGATAATCATAATAATTTGGTAGAGAAGGGCTTGAAACATAAATGTTATTATCATAATCTAAGTATACATTTTGTACATTAGAATTGTATTGATTTAAATACTGATAATTTACATTATTAACATTTACTTTAGATATATTTTTTTGTATTTTATATGTTAAGTTTATATTAAGTTGACCTTGACCTCTAATAATTAGGGAATTTTCATCTTCTATAAAAATTACTCTACCAAAATATTTTAATCCATCAGAAGAGTAAAGAGTGAAGGAATCTCCAATAACAAAATTATTTGTATCAAGTGTAATAATTCTATAAGAAAGATCAGAAATATCTTTAATTTCTACTCTTTCTACATTATACTTTACTCCAATATTAAAAAACCAATTATTTGCTTTAAATAATTTACTATTTTCACCTAATGTTAATATTTCTATTATATCATCTTTTACATAATAATTTGTATTACTAATATAATCAATATCGCCTAATACCCCATTTACTCTCATTGTTACTTGAGATCCATCTCCGGCAAATCCATAGATGTAATCAAATGTTTTTACTTGAGTTTCCTCAGGTATATCAAAATCGATTCCAGAACACTCTAAAAATTGATTTAATGTTTTGTCTTGATATATGACAGTTAGAGTATTACCATCACTTAAATTAATTTGGAGTTGACCTTTATCTGGAAACCCAATAGTTGAATCGACATCAATATAGGTAGAATTAGCTAAAATTGTATGGGTAACTATAGTTTTAGGGTGAATAGTAAATTCACTCTTTAAAGTTCCTGATACATCAGAGTCTTTATTATAATCAAAATCAAGTCCTAAAATAAAATAATCTTTATTATTTCTTATAATTTTATTAATTTCTGCAACTGTTCCTTGAGCTGGCTCTAAATTATCAGTTGAATCTTGATATATTGTTGAGTTTAAGAGTTCATATGGGTCACCATTTATTACTTCTACAACAATATCTTTTGTAAATCTATACTGAGCGTCAGATGAACGAATTAAAAAGTCTCTTGGCTTTACAACTTCTACCGATTTACCATATAAAGCCCCGAATAGAATTCTAAATGACTCATCTGATCCTTTTGAGGTATAAAATGATTTTACACTTTTTAAGAAGTTTGATTTGTTTAAATCTTTAAAAAGATCTCTATCTTCAAATCCAGGGGAAATTCTTTTTTTAATATTCATTGCAAAAATTTGCAAGAATAATCCACTTAAATTAAAAACAGTTACTCCATTAGTATGATAATCTGCTTCAGTTTCTTCAAATTCTAGACTTTGTTTGTCTATTTTTGAAATTCCACTGAATCCCCTTACACAATTTAAAAATTGAGTTTCATTTTTTCTAGTATATAAAATTATTTCATTATCTATTTTTATTAGACCATATTCATCCGGAAATCCATCTGTAGATTCAACATTTATTACATTATCAAAAAGAAAAACATCCGTAGTTAATTTTGTCTCATTTTTTACTTTAAACAGTACATCTAAATCAATATTTTTATCTAAATTCTGAATAAGTCTTTCAGAATCATCTGAAATATAATACTGCTTTAAAAATTCAGGAAAAAGAGGATAATCCTCTTTTACAAAGGAAGGTAATTGTGATTCTACAACTTTAGAAATAGAAATTCTCATGTTCTAATAATTTTTTCGTCTGAATAACTTGATGTACTGATGTAATTTGTACCACTAATATCTGCTCCGGATGAAATATTATCTATAATCATGTTTATTTTACTATTAGATACATCTAATTGTAAATAAAGATCTTGTAATGCAATAATATCATTAGATCTAGGCACAGTGGAAATTTGAATAATATTATCAAATCCGTATTTTTTAACAGTATCTCTAATATTTATAGGGTATATTATAATTTCTCCTTTAACATAATCAACTTCTCCTATATTCCTACGAATTACTTGACGAGTTTTTCCATCAGTTGTGGTAAAGAGATATATTGATCCTCTTTCTTCATTAATGGGGCTGTCTGCGAAATAAACTATAGAATTTATACCTGCAACATAGAAACCAGAAGATTTTATACTACCTTGTGTTGTGTATAAGGTATTAAAAAATTGATTACCAAAACATATTTCATATGTAGCAATTTTGTTTACTTCGGCTCTCATATCTCTTCTAATAAAAATCTTTGTAATATTAGAAGTAATAGCCTCGGATGTTTCATCAATAAGATTTAAAAATTTACTATATTTAAATCTTGCTCCATATTTGTTAAGTTCCGAAGATCTAGAATACCTTGTAATAACATCAAACAAATTAGTTCTTAACTGCTCTGGGGAAACAGTAAAATTAGTATTATAATAAACTGCTGCATCAAATTCTACATAAAGATATTTTAGATCAATGAGTTCTGGAACTATACCTGCAACAGAATATTTCCTAAGAGCTGATTTTATATTATCTTTTATTTTATTTGATAAAAATTGACCATTTACTGGCTTTATACTTATAAAAACCTTTCCATATTGAGGAGGAGTCAAGTTTTCTCCACCAAAAGCTGAAATAGACTCTACTTCAGGGTAAATTTGAGAAACTATTGTCTCATAATCTGAGGAAGTTACCGCTCTATTTTGAGCAGAGTAAAGTTTTGGTGCATATCTTTTAATAGATTCTACTGATTCAATAGATTTTCCGCCAAATGAGCTACTTTGTACCAAAACTCTTGATATGTCACTGGTTACAATCCTTCCATTATTATCAAAAATTCTTCCGGAAAATACTAAATTACTTGCACCATTTGCTTCTTCTCCAGAACAAACCAAATAAGATATATCAATATAATTTCCATCATCTAGTTTCTTTCCAAATACGTTGTCCCCAAAGAATATTTCGTATCTTTCATCTTCTATTTCTTGTATAAAGAATACCTTTGATTCACCATTAACTTCAAAAATATCTCTACTTAAAGTATATTTCTGAGAAAAACTGGCAGTTTCACTTGATCTCACAGAAACTGAAATCAGAGAGGTATCAATTCCACCATTACTAAGTATTATTCTTTGTCTAGAAGAATAAGTATAATTTTCAGTTATATAATTTCCTTCGTATACTGTTATATTATCAAATCTAGCTATACCATCAACAACAGGAACAGTAATATCATCTAAAATAGAAAAAACATAATTACTTCCACCAATTTGCCCCGATGTTGATGCAACTGTTCCTTTTTTTAAAGTTAATGAAACTGGGTTAATAGAAAGATTATTAGTATCAACAATAAAAGTTATATTTGCTCTTGAAGATGTTCTGGATCTTGGTAGATATCCTATTTCCTTTGCTCTTGAGACAACATTTTCTCTCAGCGTGGCACTATCAAGAAAAACCTCATTACAAATTGCGTTCGCATTGTATGAGTTGATATAAGTGTTATAAGCTAAAGTATTAATTAAAACTGTAAAATTAGAGCCTTCAAAATCATAATCAGTAAAATTTGAATTAGCCCTCAGATAACTTCTAATAGAGGCTTTAATTTGATCAAAATCTAAATTAGTAAATTGAGTAAGAGACATTATCTTGCGGAAACTAGGGCTAAACTTAATTCTTGTACTGGAACATCTATTCCAATAATCCTATAAACAATTCTTACATTAAATGTATTTTCGTCATAATTTGGATAGACAGTAACTTCGGTTGTTTGAATTCTTGGTTCGTATTTTAAAACGTTTAAAATTTCATCTTTTAACAGATCAGCAGTAAAGCTGTTCATGTTTTGAAATAAAAGTGAATTTACTGAACTTCCAAGATCGGAGTATGGAACTTCATCAACCAAAGTAAAAATTAAATTGCGAACGGATCTAGAAATAGCAGTTTCGTTTTTGATTGCAATAGCATCTCGGTTTATAGGATTAACTTTAAAACTCCCACTTATATCCTTAAACTGTTGACTGACCCGTATCGCCATTTTTTTAATATTTTATTATTTATTTATAGTAAAAGATTCCATGCCATAATCCCAAGAATCAAAAAGTTCATTTTCTTTCTGTTTCTTTTTTTCAATAAATTTTTCAGTAGTAACTTCTTGTAAAAGCTCTTTCTCACTTAAAGAACCATAATCACTAGCAAGTTTTGTGGTTCCCCACATCTCTTTCATGTAACTGCTGTTTCGGTCAGTCATTTTTTATTCTCCTAAAATTTAGTTTTAAGAGAAACTTTTAAGGTGGTTTCTAAATCACCAATGATATTTAGAGATTTTAATAAATAATTTTAATAAAAATAATAAAAATGAAGACATATAAACAGTTTATTTCTGAGGCATGGATACCTCCAGCATCAAAAAAGTTAAGAGGAGGAACTGAAAGCCCATTAAGCGTAGCAAGAAAAAAGGGAACTAATGTAGACACTGTTAGATCTTCTGTAAAAAGATTTGCTGAGCCTATTAATAATCCAAATAATCCTGATTATGGCTATTCAAAAAGTTCAAGTGGCAATATAACAGTCAAATCAAAAACACATCCTATTGAAGTTTCTTACACTCAAGGAGATTCTCCAAATACCTTTATACAAAATACAAGAACAACAGGTGAAGTAAAAGGATCTAGGGCCTTGGCTGCTAGGGAGATGCAAAATATAAAGAAAGCAGTATCTAAGTCAGCAAGACCCGGAACAACAATTTTATCACAACCAGTAGGTGATAAACGTGCCTCATTAAACACCAGAACTCAAGGAATGGGGTCTACTAATGAAAAGGGAGTTCAAGGTGGAATAGCGAGGCATAGATCTCCTAGACAACTTGCGAAAGGAGCAAAACCATTAGATCCAATTAAATATAAAGGAACCTATATCGATCCAACGCATAATTAAAACATGAAGACTTATCAAGAGTTTTTAGACGAAGCAAGAAAAAGAATGAGAGTTCTTAAAACGGCTCATTATACATCTAATAGTAGTAAATCTTCAATATTATCCTCTGGATTTAAAGATTCTCCTTCAACTGGAACATATCATCCAGATAACATGAAAGGAGTAGTATACACAACTCCGTCTTCTAGAGTTGGTAGTGATTATGGACATTCCAGAGTGAATTTAAAAATTGTTAATCCTAAAATGACTAGAACTGATTCTCCTAGAGATTTTGGTAAAAATATTAAGAAATGGGTTGCTAGTTCATCTAAAGAAGATTTAGCTGCAAATAAAAATAAACCAACAAGTGCAGTAGATCAAGCAAAATCTGCTTTTAAACAGGGAGCAAAAATAGTAAAAGTCCCTAATGCCCATGGTGGATTTACTCCAAAACCAGGATCTCCTAGAGGGTCTTATATTATGATGGATAAAGAAATTGCAAACAAATCAATTGACCGTAATCCCAAACCTACAATAAGAGCCTCCGATAAACAAAGAAGAACAAAGATAGCCCTAAAAAGAAAATGAAGACCTATCAAGAATTTATAACTGAATCTCAAAAAGTATTAGATAAAATTTCATCAGCTTATGGTAAGAAACATCGAGGAGTAAATGTTAATGCCTCTTACAATGAAAAACAAAATAGAATTAGAGTCAATAACATATGGATTCCCCCACATCTAAGAAATCAAGGGATAGGAAGTCGAATTATGAAGGGTCTTTCTAATTATGCTGATCGAAATAATATGACTTCAACTCTTAGCCAAGCACCAGAAAAAGGTAAAAAAACAAAACTAGCCAATTTTTATAAGTCTTATGGCTATAAATCAAATAGTGGAAAAAATAAAGACTTCACTACAAGAGATACTCATATCAGACAACCCAAAAGTAAATGATTAATCCCCGACTATTTCATCATAATACTCTTTAGACCAGTATGAATAATACTCGGTCTTTTTTAATATCTCCCTAAATTTTTCTAGCTTCTCTTTGGGTTGACCTAATATTAGATTATACTTTCCATTATTAGTTTTTACACCATTAATAAAAGTATCATACGAAGCACAATCTTCAAAAAATAACCAATCTTTATATTTTTTGTTATAAAATTCAACCCACCAGTTAATTGTATCTAAATCACTTTCACCTAAAACATATATTACAACATCTTTTCCTTTTATTGGATAAATTTTATCGATATCTATTTCTAAAATTTCATAGTTTGCTTTTTTAGCAAATGGACATATAGAAAAGCCTCCGAGTTCTGGACGAACTACGGAGACTTTTTTAATCCAATTTTCTATATCAACCTTTACCTTGTCCTCGATAGGCTTTCTTTGCCCCATTTCGTGATGTTGCGGCATACTTTGTGTTTCGTCCATTACCTTGACGGCTCTTCTTTTCGATGGATTCAATTTTTTGATTACCTTTTTTCATTGTTTAAATCTCCTCAATTTCAATTTCGTTTTCATCTACATTTGTGTCTGCAGCCAATTCAAGAAGAATCCTATTAATATCGTCTTCTTTTACATGATGATAAATGATTCTTCCTTTATATAGGATATTAATCATCAGATTATTCGTTGCTTCTCATGCCCTACTCTAATTCTTGGATCAACAATAATATCAATACCAAGTTTCTTTGCTTCTAAACAGAATGATACATCCTCACCACAGAAATCTTGAATTCCGTTTTCAAACTTCTGCAGTTGCGGACCCCACCAAGGATATTCCATATTTTCAAATACACCCTTAGCAATCATCATCCATCCACCACCAATGTAATCGACAGAGAAAGGCTTATTTCTTTTACTTATACTGTCAAGAGTCTCATGGTTCATAACGCCGCCATTTTTAATAAAATCATCAGCTTCCAACCAATGAGCACAAGAAGTAGTACGCCCGTCTTCAGTACAATACCAACCACTTACAACTGGATTAGTAGTAGAACTTAAACGACGAATTCTTTCCTTTCTAACATTAAAGTCAGACTTATGCATTTCTGCTAATTCTTCATCACTTACATCCCATAAAGGATAATCTTTTACATCAAATTCCTTTTCTTTTACTTCATCCTTTACTATAAGATCACATAATTGCCAAAACTTTTCAGATGTAAAAACAATATCATTATCAATCCATAGTTGATAATCATAATCAAGTTTACCCTGCCAAGGATCTTGCCAAGGACCTTGAGTAACATTTGCTCCTAAAACTTTACATCGAGCAAAATTAACCATAGAAGAGTAATCTTGTGAAATTTGTATACTCATCTGATTTTGTACCATGTCAAAACACAACTGTACAAAATTCTTTAAAAATGTATAAGAACAATTTCTTCCAGGTAAACAAAATACAATTTTTTTACCACGCATTTTTGCTTTTATTTTATCATAATCCCATGTAGGTTGTTCCTGTGTAGGATTTTTTGCTTTTACACTAAAGCCTTTTGCCATTTCAATTTTCTCCTTGTATAGAATATTCTTTTACTTCTTCATAAGAAAGTTCTTCTGGATTTACATCAGAATATATTGAAGTCATTTTATTCAATGTTTCCCATACCTGATGAAATTCTTCTTCATTTAAATTAGGATAAAAACAACTATCCTTAACATAAATATGGTATTTTTTGTCCACTCTTAATTTTGCGGCTGTTTATATATGCGACCTTTTTAGGCCATTTTTTCCGGGCGCGGATTTTTTTTATAAAAAAGAAATTAAAGTCGATTTTTATATACTGTTTATAGATCTAAGGTTCCCTATAAAGGGGGGTCGTTTTTATTTTAAAAGGGTCATTCTTTATTATGGAATTTTTTTT
>JACCEA010650752.1_pt1 | contig 42659 bp, 24 predicted proteins | sample 7449851 | NCBI WGS metagenome assembly JACCEA01 (sample SAMN15323453, study PRJNA562643) | freshwater metagenome | isolation source: river surface water | place: USA:Blue River Watershed | collected 2017-08-18 | reverse complement strand
TCTCGTTTTAAGTACAAAGAAAAATTATTGTTTAACTTAATTCTATTTGTATGAAAAAGCAACTTGCCGTTCGCTTGTCTTCAGGTCTGGAAATCAATTTCCACACCACCGAGGTTACCGTAACCTCCACCTTTATTGATGTTCCTCCGGTTGTGCAGGAACACAAATTTCCGATTCTGCTCCACTTCACTCACGGAGCTTTGGTGTCCACTTTGCATCTGTCGCAACTGCGCGATGCGCTGCTCTTGCACTTGGACGAAAATCTCCAATTTCAAAGCGCTCTTTCGTAGTTTGCAATTCATCGAGACGACGAATAAAAAGCAAATACGTCATCTACTCAATAACGGTCATTGGATTGGAAATACCCCCGTCCAAAACGCTTCCCACACTTTGCCTACTTGCGATTTCAATTCTCCGGTTATCATTTTACTAAAATAAGGATAGAATGAGGTTGTAGGCAATAACAAATGATGGGAATCCTTTACCAATACATCCTCGCCACTCCCTCCATGGCCTTGATTTCAAGGCCTTGTATGTCCTTTGAGCAAAATGGAATGATCATCTGTGTAGGCAGATACTTGATGTATCGATGAAGGTGATTCTTTTCCCAAAGATTGCGCATGGCCATGGGCTGACGGTAACGTTGACTTAAATACACGTAATCACCGCGGCGTTTCCATTTCTCGTCTACCGCTTCTGAACGAACCTGCTGCCTTAACTTCATTTGATTGTCCAAATTCATCCATTTCTCTTTTTGTGGCTCAATGGCTTCCAACTTCAAATCGTCTTTTAAAACAACTTGTTCAATGAAATCCGCACAATGAACGAGATCCTGATAATTGTGAATCAATTCCAAAGAACTCAATGAACGTTCATGGTGATGAACAAAAACGGGTAAATCAACCTTGGCATATATTCCAAATATTGACAAGGCAGATTGCGTCTCATCCAAACACAATTTAACCGCCATTCGCTCCTGCTCATATCGCTTGGAAAACGCTTGATACTGCTTTTCAAACAGCTTGATTTGTCGCTTCTTTCCAATGGGTGTGATCATGCTCAAAGTGTAGGTCACCTCTCCCATCACCCCTGTCAATTGTGGATCATAATTCAGTTTGATGACCACCGGTTGACTATGCCCATTTTCCAACGTGGGATCCAATACGCACAAGGTATCCTCCGAAAAATGTGATCGATACATGGGAACACCTATCTCTTGAAAAGCATTCAATATCTGCACTTCAATGTTAGATTCTACGGTGCGATCTTGGTATTGGAATGAATAAGGTTGCAACCCCTCTGGTTTAGGCGGATAAGGATCCACCACTTCTTCCTGACTGGGTGTCCTAAGATATTGTTTCCAGTTCTCAAAGTTGAAACTGGTAGGGTCCAATTGCCCTGCCCCTTCGGAGCCAACGCATCGATCGATCAAGTTCTCTTCCTTGTACTTCTTAGTAACAAAATTGGCCAGATGATCCTGATCCACGGTGTTCTTGAGATAAGGATAGATAATATCCAAAGTGCTGGATTCGTCCTTATCCAAATTGCGTTCAATCTTACTGAACATTCTATCCACTCTCCCTACACGTTGTTCATTGTCTCCTGGCGTCCAAGCAATTCCATAATGATAAATCTGATCACAGAAATATTGTAAGTTAACACCCTCCTGCAACACCGAGGTGCTAATCAGGATATCCGGAAAAAATGGGGTGTTAAAACTGCTCATTACACGGTTGTTCTTGGTATCTCCAGAATAAGCATACGCGGGTTGCGCATCCCAAAAACACTTCCACTCCTCGTTCAAGAGTTGATCTTCCGTTGTAATATTATATACCTTTTCACAAAGCACCTTGAAATTCAAAATGGATTCACCGATCAATTCAGGAATTGCGGTAGTTGGCAATATCTTTTCTACTTCGAAAGTAAATCGCTGGTAAAGCTTATAGGCATTGACACCTCCTTTTCTCGACGCCTTGATAAAAGCCAAATACAAATCGACCAAAGCAGGTGAAGCCAGTAATATCCCCTTATCGATAAAAGAACTGAATGCCTCCTTTTGATAGACATTAAAAGACTGATAGGCCGTCTTGATGTTTTCTCGTTTGTCCTTTGAAACAACTTCTGAATCTAAATAGCGCCAATAAATGGTGAACATATTCTCCAGCTCCACCTGAACCGAGGTAGGCTCCAATTTATCCAATCGACCGGCCAAGGTGTTTTTAATTTTCATGGCAACATCCTTGGGAACAGATGGATGAGATGTCCTTTTCAGCAAACAACTCAGGTAATAATCGTCAATCATTCCTTTTCCCGTCAATTGGGATTTGTACAATGGCGCAGAATATGGCTTTTTAAAGTAATCCTCGGCGGGTGAAAAGAAAATATTGAAAATACTGGGTTTGGATCGAGTAAAACGCAATCGGAAATTAGAGGCATGTGTAGCGTTTTGAACGCCTTGCTTCTTTTTCAATCGCTTAAAAAGGTATAATATTTTTGAAGTCGGTACTTTATCAAAATCCTCTTCTGCCTCTTCTTCGTGATTAGACGTTGATTCATCTTCCTCATAATTCACCAGTCCGCTTCTTAATTCGAATTGTTTTCTAAAATCATTCAAATTGCCGGATAACTCCAAGTGAACACCCAATGCATCATTGAGTTTTTTAATCCAAATTTCATCATACCGGTAAATGGCCCTGGCGGCAATTTCTCGCACGGAAGGAATGCGACGAACAAATACCAATTTCTTTGGATTGGGCTGTTGCAATGTCTCCTCATCACGCACCAGATCTTGGCTCAATCGCTCATACTTGGGATGAGACGGCGGCGCCCCATCGAAAATAGATTGATACTTGGCCGATAAGGACAATAAAATACGAGAATCTGTTCCAGTAGAAAAATCACTTCCTTCCTTCCATTCCGTTTCTTCTGCAGGTCCGTGATTTTCTTTTGGGATGAACTCCGTGCCTTCTAAAAATCCCAAAATATTTTTCTTGCTCCCGTGCATGGCTCCTTTTGCATATTCCGCGACGAGCTGCTTCTGGTAAATTCCAAAAAACAACTCGGACATGGGATCCTCTTCAAAATCAGATGAACGACTTATCTCTCTTCGGTAATTGTATTTAACCTTCCCTTTTTCGGATAATCTTCTAAAGCGACGCAAACAAATCTCATTCAATATCCGATCATACAGTGCTCCTGAATACAACCCATCATCGAAATAGGAAACAATGGAGCGAATATTATTACTGGAAGTATGGTTAGGCGTTGCCGTTAATAACAACGCCCTTCGATTGATTCTACTCTCACCTTCACCAAAAAAAGTCTTTGCAGATTTCACCCTCAAACTATCACCATCTACATTTCTGAAATAATGCGCCTCGTCAATGATCACCAAATCAAAATATCCATCCGGCAAATGCTTGATGATTTCCTCTCGCATTAAACCTCCGATTAATTCAACCGCGTCTTTTTTATCCTTGATTTTATTAAACTTGATATGGGATGGTATACCCGCTTCTATTAATCTTGAATCAACATCTTCCTTGCTGTACAAACCACTGAAAGAGGAGATTTTTCCGATGAACAATTTCCCCCAACCTTTTTTCACTTCTCTCACCAAGTCATACAAGTTGGGACAAAATATGGCGGGGTTCATGGGTTTACCATCAACCCGCGATTTCACCACATCATCTTTCAACTTGTAATGAACTTTTACGAACGTCTCATACTCCCTCTCCCAATTGTAGGCCACCTCATTTCTGGGAGCCAAAATCAATATGCGCGCTTCCGGTTTTTGCTGCCACAAAGCAGCACAAACGGCCAAGGATTGAATGGTCTTGCCCATTCCCACCTCATCGGCCAGCAACGCTATTTTCTTTTCATTTAAGAGGTTGAACAAATAAGCAGAACCCTCCGCCTGCTTGTATTGCATGCTAATGGGATTGTAAGCATCAAACTCCAAATGACGACTATGCTCATCACGATAGAAGCTCACCATTTGGGTCAACACCTTGGGCGATATGTTCTGGAATTCGCTCATCGATATTTGCATTGAAGTTGAATGTACTCCAACCACTTTTTCATTTTAGCTTTATCAACATCCTTGAATTGCAAGTCAATATTTTTCACTTTCTCAATCAATGGAGATTCTTTGGGTTTCGTTTGATTGAACTGTTCAATGACCTGATTGCCTTCGTTGATCATGAACCAAATAAAAGCGGCACTCATTTCTACCCCTTCTGATTCCCACTTACTTTTCACCACATTTAAATGCTCTGAAAGTTGGGTGATGGATCCAGGTATTCTGTACCCCACCATATTCAACTCACGGGGATCTTGGGACACTGCTGTCAATCGAATTTTCATTTGTTCAAAAGCCAAAAACATACTGAACCAGGCATTGGAATAATCACCCCGCAGGGCTTGTGATATCTGTTCCGTTAGTTCTTCTCCTGTTTCCGTATCTGGGTTATAATTGACTTGATGCAATTGCGTTTTCCTTTCTGGCAGACGATCGCCCCAAGCACGGAATAAATCGTCAATGGATTCAAAACCCACTGCTGGACGATGGATGGGATTCAATTCCACCATCACTCCCATAAATACCTTTTCTCCACCTTCCGGCTGATCATAGACTGAGAACAAACGGTCTTTTAATAAACGCTTGTGCTCATCAAAAAATCCAACGTTACCATCTCTGAACTTTTTGATTGAAACCCGCTTGGGACGACCAGGCAAATCCAAAAAATATGGTCGTTCAAAAAGATCATCATTGCAATCCAATTGGTATTGATAATTGGACCAATCTGCATACAACTGACAACTGATTTGCCAATTGGAAAGCAAGTCACTTCTCTCGTCTTCCAATTCCTCCTTAACCATTCCTTTGGGCAATACCATCTCCCTCAGGTCAGTGCTTTTCAAAAAAGCACGATAATCTGTTTGGGACCATGCTTGAATAATCCCTGCCTCAACATTGCTGGACTGCGGCATTAAATGAAGTCCAGCCTTGGTAAAATTCCAAGAACCCACTGCCAAGTGATGTTGCGTTACCCAGACTTTGGCATGTACCAATGTTTCAAATGATTTTGCATTGGCATCTTTTAAAAATTGTATTCTATTGTCACTTAAGACACTCTTGATTTCTTCATCCGTCATTCGAATGGAACCTATTGCTGTGACATCTGGAATAATGTATAAATCCTCTGTCCAAGAGAAATGATTTTGAATCATTGAATCTACTCCTTCCGCAAAATAAGGAGACCAAACATGCAATGAAGAAGTAGAATCAACATTGATCAAATCCAATAATCCTTTACCCGCCAGCGCATGTGAAAAGATCCAGTCTGCAGTTCCTTTGAGTGATTTCTGCCAAACTCGATTCAAAGTCTGAAGAATGGCTTTATCCTCTGCCGAGCTAACAAACGCTGAAAAAAAATCGACCACCGATTGCGCATTTTGTTTGTCGCTTAATTTTCGAATGGCCAAGGCTTCAACATTTTTTGACCAAGCCGCCATTGTTAGATTGGCAGAGCCTGTTATCAACCAGGCTTCGTTTCCATCATTCACCAAGAGGATCACCTTGGGGTGAAAAACACCGTGTTTAAAATCATCACCCAATTGAGCTGGATTCACGCCAATACAGGGCACACTGGTTTTCTTGACATTGATGCTCAATGCACGAAAATCATGAAACACTTTTATGTTCATCCCTTGATCTTCTGTATCGAGTAGGCGTTCGTTCAAAGCCTCATAATCCTTGATGCTTCTCAACTCCATGGGCTCCATACTTGCGAGTGCTGATAAAACAAACTTCTCAAAGAAATCCATGTTCAAATTGAAGGTAGTAAACCAAGCCAAGCGAACATTACCCACTTCACTGATCAACTGCTTGAAAGCTTCATATGTCTTTACTCCCGCTTTCATTCTTCTTGTTTCAATCCTCTTTGAATAGACCTTACAGCATCTAGATAATAACGATTGTACCAATATCCACCAAGCACAACGGCTTCAGTGGATTGGCGTTCCCCTTGAGAAATATGGTGTTTGAGTTCTCCTTGTTCGATTTCCACCCATGGAATACCGCCTCGTTCTTCCATCACCTTTTTATGATAATTCAATATGGCAACACCAAACTCTACGCCATTTGACAATTGATCTTTAACACAACTGGTCAAAAGTTGCAATCGCCCATTTCGTTCTGCCAATGGCAAAACATTCTCGAGCGAAACATTGCTCACCAATTGATCAAGATCTTCTTTAACATCACTCACCCTTTTGATCCCCGGATCAGATAACAATAAAAAAGCATGAACACATCGAGACAAGAAAGGCTCTAAATCCAAAATGCTTCGTAATAGCTCTTTATCATTTTCTTCTTGAGTACGTCTGTATGCGGAAGCAATCACCAAAGAAACCGCATCTGAATTCAGCTCCAATTGATCAATCTCGTCAAAAATAGCCTTAGCTGCTCCAGAGGTGATTCCCAATTTTTCAAGCCAAAAGTTTCTCCACTTTTCGTTGGGTTTAAATTGCCCGAAACATGCCGCAAACATCGACCAAAGTGAATCACGATTCTTGTAGGTATCCAGTGAAACCAATGGATAGTATTTATTATCGTTTTTCAAAAGATCAGATATACAATCCAAGAGCATCTCAACCAACCTTTCCCCTTCGGGCCAGCTCTTAAAAAGCAACTCCACCGTTTGAAATTCTTTGGGATCGTATTCCAAATTTTTAGTCATCAGACCCATATTTAGAAATGGCCCTTTGTAACGACCATTCACTCCCAATTGAATTTGACGCACCAAAACCCCTCTGGTTCTTTCGGCATGAATTTGAATTTGAGAAAAATCACCCCGCGACTTTAATATTCTTTCTTCCGCATTGTGACTCCCCAAAATTCCAAAAGTGTTGACAGGTCCCTTTTGATCCATCAGTGCGTATACCAAAAGATCTTCCAGGAAAATAATCATTCCTCCCTTCACATCATACACCTCCTTGTAAGAAGAAAAACGAGCTTGTGCTCTTTTCACTTCTTCAAAGCGTTCAGAAAAAAATCGATGGATCACATAATGATGCAAAAGATTGATAGAATAATTCCGCACATCCGTCGAAACCGTCGTCAACTTATTCTTAAAAATCAACTGCCCAAAATAAGTCCAAATCAACTGCATCCCCATGGGATCCACAGACCCATCAGACACCATATCCGGGTTGGGAACAGTAAATATGTCGGGCCATTTGAGCATCAAGTTGTATAAAGGAGCAATATAAGAAATTTAGGACCACAGATGTTAACGTTTGGAGGCTCGGCGTAGTGGCGGATTAAAGGTAATAACCAGTTTGAACGAACAATGTATATTAAACTCACTTCTATTTACTTTCACTCATCCCCTGCCATACCGAAAAGGTGCTGTTATGCCCAGTTTATTTGAATGTAAAACCATTGTCTGACTTAATTATTTTATCAAGGTTAATTAGCCAAAGAAGTCTAAAGTTCAATTGGGCAAATGTTGTCCATTCAATATCAAAATTGCCCTTGAGATAATTTAATATTTCCTCTTCGTTCAATGGTATCGATGAAGTCTTGAGATATTCATAAATGTCGTCAAACGCTAGAATATTCTTTGCAATGATTTTATAAAGCTGCTCTTTGCTTTTAGATGTAAAATATTTTTCTCCGTCTGCTGTTAAAGAGTAAACACCTTTTTCAAAACGTGTCAGCCCCATGTTTTTAGGAACGTTGATGTAGCCCTGTGCGGTTCCTTCGCTCGTCACGTTTTCAAAATTGTCTAAGTACCATTTAATAAGTCCCTTTTTGGTATTGTTGCCATTATAAACTTGAGCTAAAAATTCATTGAGAGTTTCAACGTAACTCGTGATGCCACCTGGTAAAGGCCAAATAACGCGACTTTTCTCGGAATCAATAGTTCCAGTTTCTTCCGATGAGTAATTTTGAAAATATGATTCATCAAGCGATAAAACAAATAACTCCTCCTTCTTAACACCAACACCATATTTAATTAGTAGCTGAATTAGCTTATCTCCGTTTACAAGTGAAACAGGCATTTTATTCGGAGCTTGAGCTTCGTCAATTCCATCTTTGGTAAAGTCAGATGTTGTGATAACAAGTCCTCGTTGGTCGACCTCAGCACTTCCGCGCAGTTGTGTAATAACTGCTCCATTTATTTTATTTGATGCAGCGTAACGCTTTACCTGAATAACTGTCTTTACGTTTGTAATACCGCCAACTGTAAGGTTTGCAATTACATCAATTCCCTTGTCACCACTACGTTTTGTCACGGTTACATTTTCATAACCAATTTTTTGGAGTAAGTCAGCTGCTAAATATTCAAATTGAAAAGGGTCCATTGAATGCAACAATTCCTTTAGTCGTTGCTTTGTTAATTCATTTTGATTTTCAATAATGAGAAGCGGTGAATTTGGAACGTCAGATTTTTTCTTTAGAGTAAAAAGTCCGCGACCAACTTTTCTAAATTGAGAATTCTTGTCTTTGTTAATGTCAACATAAATTTGAGCAGCCATTGTCGCATGGGGTGTCTCACCGGAGCTGTCAATTAAATTTTCCTCAATTGCAATTTTTGTTATTTCGGCAGCAGTCATTGGTTTGTCTGTCCGTTCCAATATTCTTATTGCAGCTTTCTTAAATGATATTTTTTTGTCGATCATTGTCTGTCTTAATAAAATGCCCTATAACGGTTTGCAGCTTGGCGTAGTGTCGGATTTTTAGCACAAAAGTTCAATCGAAGAACTGCACTTGAACCTACCACAAAAATGTCAAATGAAGCACTGCACCCGCCATTACACCAAACCGCTGTTACCAGCTGCCCTCCTTTTTTTTCGTGTTTGTTAGTTGTCATTTCGTGTCTGTCTCGGCGCGTTGGCTTGGTGGCTCTTTTGCAAAACTTGGCTTTAGCTTTGGCTTGTGCGGTTTTGCAAATGTGCCACCAAATGTGTTGGCTAAAATTCAATTTCTATTTTGTCTTCTTTAATTACTTTGTCAACAAGTAAGGCTAATTTATTTTTAAGTTCAATTATTTCTGCATTTAGTTGAAAAATCCCAAGTTCTTTATTTCTAATCTTTTCGTTGTCTAAATAGTTGTCTATTGTCATTGATTTGTTTTTTTCTGTCGTATTGTAATATGCCTTAGCGATTTTTGCTTTCTGTTGGGTTGGGAAGTTTGGCAAAATCAAGTCTGAAAAATTATTCATTTTCATTTCTTTCATTTTAGTTCCTTGTGACGTAAAACCACAAATCTTTCTCATAATATTTGCATTCATAAAGGCTACAATAAATTGTTTGTCAATGGGGCTAAATGCTTCAACTCTATAAATTCCCTGATTATGATGTCCATTACCATAATAGGAATAGTCGTAGTAGCAAGCAATTCCAACATATTCACCTTTTTTTCCTTTAGAAGTTCTGTTAATGAACAAAATAGCATCCTTATCAAGGTTATGAGATGAAGGCATACTTATATTGTCAGTTGGTGCAAAAAAACCTTCATCTGTAATATCTGTTGGTGTAACCCATTTGAAAATACCTTTTGCTGACAATAGTCTTACATCGGGTGTTGAACCACTTTTTAAATCTTCAAACGGTATATTGAAAAAACCGTTTTTATAGTTCTCAATTAAACCCTTATTCTTTTTGTATTCCATCGAATACATACCGGCATCAAACCTTAGAGTATTATTTCTTATTTGATTGATTGTCGAATTTTGGAATTTAAATTTTGATTTTTGATTTGCTTCAAGTTCTTCGATAATGAGAGTATTGATTAAACTTTGTTTTTCAACTATACATTCTTCTTTTAAAATTAAATTATGAACAATCAATGAAATAAACTTTACTATTTCGTTTGGTTGCTTATGGCTTTTTATAGTTGGGTGAGGAATAGGAACAGATAGAAGTGTTCCCCTTTTTGCATTTTGTTGTGTCCCGCCCCCTGAAGTTATACAAGCTAAATAATCACTGCCAAACTTAGTTATGAAAAATGCTGGTGCATAAAACTCAAATTCTGGTTTAAACTTCAAAAAAGATATTCCGCCATTAAGAATTACTTGTTTGTCATTATTGATATATGAAATCTTGCCAAGTGATGCATTCCTGCTTATTACGAAATACCCTTTACTCAGTTTTCTTGTAGATTTATTATAAATTAAGGGGGATATGTTTTCACCTTTAGTTTCATCGAACAATAGATTGTTCATACAAGATATTGTTCCAAGATATTTACCTGTTTTAAATGCCAAATATTCTGAAACATCAATTTGCTCTCCAACATTCTCATTTGAACAATGTTTGGATAATGGTATTTGATTGGCGTTTTTTATAAAAACAGTTCTATGTTCACTTGGCATTAAGGAATGAAATTTTGACTTAATGCTATTAATCTTAACTGTATTTGGTTTTGAAATAAAATTATCTAACATTATGCATCCCATTTTTGAAAGTTAGAACCTGAAAATGCTTTATAAACTTCTTTGTATTGGTGTTTATTACTTTGTAACCAATCACCGAAACCATTAACCAAGACAGGCAAATCGCTTAGTCTTTTATCATTCCCTTTACTATCCTTTTCTCTGTCAAACGTTTTTTCGTTCATTACAAAGTCAGGCGACATTATTACAATTCTCTCTTTTGTTTTTACTGTATAACCGACATTCTCAATCTCCTTGATATAAACTTCATAATCTTCATCCAAAATATGCAATTCGCTTTGCTTTGGCTTATAAGCTACGAAGACTGTTGTGGCTACACCAGTCTCGCCAAAAGTATTTGCAGGTAAGTCAAACAAAGCAACAATTCTCATTTTGCTTATGAACCATTCTCTTACTGTTTGCCACTCAGCAATACTGGCAATTGAGTTGCTTAATACAATTGCCATACGACCACCTTCTTTCAATAATTTGTAAGCATTTTCTAAAAACACTACACCAAGGTCTATACTTTTGGGTTGTTCCTTTACATTCCAAGTTTCATAAAGTTCTATTGTCTTTCTTGGAACATCCCATTTACCTTCTCTTCCTGTTTGTAAATCTCTTCCTTTACCAAAGGGTGGATTTGTTACAATTACATCATAGCGGTTGGGATTTTTATTTTCATCATCGTGATTACTCCAATCAACCGCTGAGTAATTATCTGTGTTAAATTCAATTGTGTTTTTTTGTGTGCTCAATGTTCCGTCTACTAAGAGTTTGCAGGAAACACTATCCATAATTTTAATGTTAGCATTACCGTCTCCATTAAGCACAAGATTTAATTCAGCAAGTTTTAAAATCTTATTGTCTTTATCAAAACCATAAAACTTATCAGCACTCGGCAAATTCTCTAATTCATCTTTAAAAATATGACGAAATGCCATTGCCAAGAAATCGCATATTCCTGAACAAGGGTCGCAAATGGCTTCATCTTTTTGAGGATTAACCATTTTAATAATGGCTTCTACTATAGGAACAGGAGTGAAGAATTGTTTATCCTTAGCTTTTTCAACACTACTTCCAAAATTATTGAAGATGATTTGATTGAAGTTCGCATTTTGGGTTTCAAGAATTGTTTTCTTTTGAAAAACTTTAATTAAACCTATCAAGAACTTTTCATCATCACCGTGAGAAGGTGTAAGATTTTCGCCTTTTTTATCATATTTAAAAGCTGGTGGATTAAAGATGCTTTTATATTCATCTTTCGCTTTTGCATAGAGTTCTACTAATCTCTTTCTAAATTCCTGCGTTCCATATTCATTTTTAATTTCATCAGGCTTAATGTAGAACTCAAAATATTTTTTCTTCTTTTTCTTTACTTCCTTTTCATCAGCAACTTTAAGAGTTAAGAACTCAACTATTAAATCTTGAACGTTCCTAGATAAATTTAATTTGTCTTGTTGTCTGTTTATGAATGCTAAAAGGTCTGTAAAGCTATCTTCATCTATTGGCTGGTTCGTTGTAAAATTAAGTTTGCTTACATCTTCTGTTGCTTTTAAATTCTCATAGAATTGTTTAAATGATGGTAAGTCATTTAATGCATCTCTATTTCCAAGATTTAATTTTGCAATACCTTCCCCATCAATAATCTTTTCGGGATTATATCTTTTTACAGGATTAGTTCCTTCCTTTCTAAATACGAGAACATCAATTTGATTGTCGAAGTAAACGCCATAAACTTGTTCCCCAACATAACTATTCATAGCTTCTGCCATTTGCTTAGTTACCGCACTTTCTACTTTTGACGGATTTTCTTTTGCTTCCCAAACAACAAGCATTTCCTTTGCTAATTCTTCAGGTAGTGATTTTGATTTGTCCCACTTTTTATAGTATGTGAACCAAGCATCAGTTTTGAATATGACAATGTCAGGATTTAACGATTTTGCCCCTTCACTTCCCTTGGGTATAGAAAATTCGACACAAATGTTTTCAGAAGGATATTGTTTAGTTTCAACTAAACTCCAAACCATTCTTGCACGATAATATTCTTCTGTAAAAACGCCTTTGGCGTTTTTTGAACTTACTGTTTTATTTGTAGAAAACACTCCACAGTTTTTTTTATACCACTCTGGAGTTATCTCAAAAGTGTCTGAAAATTTCTTTTCAAAATCTTTAAAGGCTTGAAGTATTGTCATTTCTTTTTGGATTTTAATTTGGCGTTATACTTTATTTTTTCTTCTGCAACTTGCATTGCTTGTATAGCAAGGTCTTCGTCTTGCACTTCATAATATAATTTGTCGCTGAGCCAAGCTATTATTACTTCATTCTTTTGCTCTTTGTAAAAGTCCGCAAGAGATTTTACTTGTTCTTTTGTCGGCATTCTTTTGTCTTGCTCAATTTTACTTAGAATAGTCGGGTCAAGAGAAAGCTTTGCACCGACTTCTCTTAGTAGAAGACCTTTTGTCTCCCGTAACTCTCTTAAAATTGTCCCTATTGTTTTCGCTTGCATAAAATTGACTTGACAAATAATGGCAAATGTAATAAAGATTTTATAACTGTCAACTATGGACTTTGATTTTTCTTACAATCGGGTGGTGGTTGGGCTTGGGTGCGGTTGGGCAAAATAAAATGTGCTGCAATTTGGATCGGCTTGTGCGTTGGGTTGCAGCTCTTTTTATTTTGCGAGGCGTTGGCAAATTGTTTGTCCGTTTGTCTAGATTTTATTGTCGGTCGTGTCGTTCTTTAGGGTTGCTGGTAACGGTTTGTGGCTTGGCTTAGTGGCGGATTTTTAGCACAAATGTTGATACGAAGCACTACAGTTTGTTTACCCACAAAACTGTCATACGAAGCACTGCACCCGCCATTACACCAAACCGCTGTTAGCTGCTGCCCTTGCGTAATATGTTTTAAATGTCTTTGTTCTATGTAGCCTAATAGTTTTGGCATTTCAAAAATTCTATGCGTTTTCAATAATTTTAATTTCCGCTTCATTTAAGTCATAGAGTTGATAAACTATTTCATCAATTCTATTTATGCAATAATTTATTCTGCCTTCAAGTTGAGTGATTTTTGATGGTAATTTTGCTTTACTTTTTTCGTCATAAAGTTTCAAGAGTTCATCAACTAGTTTTGAAATTTCCTTTGCCTTCTGCTTTTTACTATCAGAAGATAGTTTTGCAATGGGAAGAACTCCCAAAAAGGATGCAGTTAAGGAAATTGTTGTGAAACGTTTCTTGAAATATGTATTGTGCAACTTTGAATTTAGCAAGCCCAAAATATATTTGTAATCGTAAGTGCTGTCATTGAGAATTACAGAATTCACTGTCCCAACAAAGTAGCTGCTGCTATTGTCAAGTGTTGCAACAATCCTTTCTGCCAAACTTAAATTTCTGATAGCCTGAATAAATATTTTTGTTTTGGCTTGTTGGATTAAAGGATTTTTTGTTCCTCCAATAATTACAGCTTTGGAAAAATTGAAGAAATGAGATTGAACAACAGGATGATATTTTGCAATATCTTTTCCAAACACGATTATATCGGGATTTGATTTTGTTTTTTCTGTAACAATAAATTCATCGTTGGAACGCAATTTCATTCCTAATGAAATTTTTGAAATTTTCCCGAGTTCTTCGGAACAACTATCAATCTTCTTTTTCAAACTATACCAAACAGAATCGGACTCGGAACTGATGGAGTAACCTTCTTCCTTACTGAACTGACTATAATCTCTAGATATTGATTTGGTATTAAGGGTTCCCGCAATTGAGTTTATCCAACTGACTTTTTTGTTTTTTACTGAGTTCTTGTGAAGAGTGATAATGTTTGTGTCAATATTTGCAGAATCAAAAACCAATCCGTCAATCATATTTATTTCCATTAGAGATTTTGAAACAATTAAATGCTCTCGCAATTTTTTGAAGTAGAGATTTGTCATCCACGAAACAGGAATGATAAATCCAAGATAACCCTGATCCTTCAATATGTGCAAACCTCTCTCAATAAAAAAGGCAAACAAATCGCACTTGTATTCAACTGTTTTATAAAATGAAGTCAAGTATTTATTATCAGAAGATTGCTTTGCGCTGTAAGGTGGGTTTCCAATTACTGCATCAAAACCACCCTGTTTAAATATATCCTTGAACTCTGTTTGCCATTCAAATGGCTTTACTTTTCTAAAGTCGAGCTCTCCGAAATCCAATTCATTTTGTAAATAACTATTCTGAACCAAACTATTTCCACTTTTGATATTGTAATCAAGTGTTGGTAAAACTCTTTCGTGAAACATTTTCAACTGATGGTTGATGCTCGCTTGTGTTTCACCTTCCATACATTTTAGAAGCAAACTCAGTTTGGTTACTTCCACAGCATTAACATCAATGTCAACTCCAAAAATATTGTTGAGCAAAATTCTTTTCTTTTCCGCTGTGGTCAAGTTCCCTTCGGGTGTAAGCGGATTATCTTTACCACCTTTTGAGATTTTTCCATTATCAGTGTAATAGTTTTTATGCCAATCTAAAAGAAACTGATAAGCACCAATAAGAAAGCTGCCACTGCCGCAGGCAGGGTCAACTATTTTTATTTTGCTTATTTCCTTTGGTGTATTGTTTTCTAGGAGTTTGCCAACTGTATTATTTACAATGTAATCAACTACATATTGGGGTGTGTAATAAACTCCACCAGCTTTCCTTACTTCGGGTTTTTCTTCAATCTTGGCACGGTGTGCCTTGTCAATGCGAATTACTTTTCCTAAAAACTGCTCGTATGCACTTCCTAAAATCTCAACTGATAAAACCGAAAACTCGTAAGGGCTTTCTGGATAATACAATTCGTTGATAATGGCTTTTAATACCTTATTGTCAATAGTAAGCGATTTGCTGATTTTGTCTTTCTTGAAATCAAACAAACCCGAATTATATTTTTCATCAGCTTGCTCAAATTGTCTGTAAAGATTTTGGTAAAAATCGCCTTGTTTGATTGCTTCTTTTAATGTTCCGTAAGGCTCAACACTTCTGTCCTCTGCAATTCGCAGAAATATTATTCTGTCAATGGTTTGCTGAACAACAAAATTAATTTCGTCCTCATCAAGTTGTTTGTTGTTCCAGCTGATTGAAGTTGCTAGGTAGGTTCTCCAACTGTCAAGCGATTGCAGAAACTCTTTGTCAACCGTTGCTGTTCCTTTTTTATTGAGGTTGCCTTGAATAAACTTGTCAAAACTGCCTTTTAGAACTCTCTCTTTGCTGAACGTGTCCCACAAAAAGTCAAACTCCTTTAGATAGTCCTTGAAAGTTAGATACTTAATTCTTGCAACTGATGCCTTGTCTGTCGGTATTGGCTTTTTGGTGCAGTCGTATATAGCAAACTCCTCAAAGTCGGTAATAATGCTCACTGGAAGTTTGGCACTCCAACCGTATCTGCGAACTTGGTAAGCAGGTTGAATTTCGTCTTTAACTAAAACACTTGGTTTCTTTGCCTCAACAAAAAAAAGTCGTTTACCGCCAACAAGTCGGAATGAATAGTCGGGGGCTTTGGTCGCCTTGCCGATTCTAACTTTGTCTTCGTGGATTACTTCTCTATACGCCTCTGCATAACCATTTTTATTGTCAATGTCCCAACCAAGTGCTTTGAAGAAAGGATCAATGAAGTCACGCCTCGTAAGTGTTTCATTATAGTCTGCTTTTTTATAGCTGTCGTATTGTTCTGAAAACCGCTCTACCAACTCTGCGATCTCATTATATGCTATATCTTTTTGTGTCATTTGTTACTCAATATTTAATATGTTACTGTTTCACTTAGTGTTGCAGCTAACGCCCAGAGTCTTGATGCAGCGCGCAAGAAGTCTCTTAGACAAATATAACAACATTCGACAGCGTTGCATTATAGCCGATGTTACCTGATGCGGTGACACAGAATCTCGCGCTGATCTTTTGATAATATAACCAAAAAGATAGTAACCCGTTTTTCGAATCAATGAGGGCGGGCCATGATGGTTGTTATTTAACACAACAATATCAGGTAATGTTTGGCTGCTGCAAGAAGTTGCCAATTTCGAAGTCATAACAGTCTGCCAACACAAAAATTGATACGAATCAAAAGTTCCAAGTTTGCACGTCTGACACAAAACCTTTGTTAGCGTTGGTTTTTATTGATCGTTCCATTTTTTTGGTAATTTTTCTCCAAAATTTTCATATCGTTTATTCGCATTTAAAATTACTAAATTCTCTCTTGTTCGTGTCAATGCTGTATAAACTATTGCGTCAAGCTTGGTATTGCTTTCTGGTGCATTTGCAGGGATAAATAAAACGATATTCAATAGCTCCCATCCCTTAAAGCTATGAATTGTTGACATTTTAAGTCTGCTATCACCCATCCAAAAAGCCTTTTTATGTGGGTGATAACTCGATTCTGAGTCTTCTTCAAAAACGTGATTGACTTCAATATTTTTTTCCTTGAATAACTCAACAGATAATTTTCCTAATTTATGATTTGGTAGCAATATAACAATATCCGATGGGCTGTATCCTTCTTTCTTTAAACGCAAAAAAGAGTTGATTACATATTCTTTCCAATCATCTTCATTGATGTTCTGCCACACAATGTGATGTGAATGAAGCAAAACAGGGTTGTCTTCGATTTTACCAACTTTAAGTTCTTGATTTAATTCAAATACTTCACTAAACTCGTTGGACATCAGTGCTACTTTCTTAGGAAGTCTGAAAGTTACTGTTAAGTCAATATATGGCTCTTTGAATTTTTCAAGTCCCGCCTTGGTTACACGTTTGTCAAGCCAATCTAATTCTCGCTCAAAAATGTTCTGTCGTTTGTCGCAAACAATTAAAACTTCATCTCGGTTACTTAAAAAATACTTATCAAGCATTGAATACCATTCGTAATGGTAATCTTGTCCTTCGTCAATTAGAATTGCGTCATATTTTTGTTGTTGTTTTCCATGAATTGCCCTTATGACTGCATTTGGAACAACTGATTTAAAAAACTCTTCAGTTGAAACACCTTCTGATTTTGGCCACTTTTGGTCAAATTCATTTAGCCTGTCTTTACAAAATCCGTGAAAATGGGTAAACGTAAATTGTCCCCAACTAAATGCAAACGGTGAACGTGCAATCATATCTTTGACGTAGTGCCAAAGAGTTATATTAAATGATATTATTAAAACATTATAACCTTGCGAAGCAAGGTTTCCTGCTCTATATGCAAGAGCTTGTGTCTTACCGCTTCCTGCAACACCACGAACACGAAAATGTCCACTTTTAGGTTCCGCCACCTTAAATTGGTTACCACGCAGTTTTAAAACTGTCCCTTGCTCTAAGCTGTGAAAAGGAGGGATAAGCCAAAATAAAATATCATCATTCCACTCCCTATTCCAAAAGTTACTACTTGTTATGTCGATATCAGGGACAATTTCTTTTAAACGATTATCAGTTAAGCAATCGTAACCAAAAAATGGAAAGTATTTAAAGTCCTTGATTTTCGCTCCCAGTTTTTCTTGGCAAACTTCTGTTCTTGCTTTATGAAAATAAACCCCTGTTTTAATTAAGCCGAAGTTTTTTTTGTTTCTATCAATGGACTCTCCAATGTTTGGAACTAATTGTCCGATTAGTCTTTCTTTGTAATGCGCAACCTGGTCAATGGGGCTTTTTACGGGGTATGAACCACGTCCATCATTTACAAAAAGCCCTTCCCCTTTCACCCACTCGTAGTTGTTCAAGTTCCAATCTTTTACTTCATAAATAACAAGTCCAACTTGTGGGTTGAAAATTATTATGTCAGGTCTTGTTCCATTTAAGAACGGCTGGGCAAATATTAGCCACCCTTTATAATCTTTTAAATTTTTTAATCCAGCTGCTGGTTTCCAACTTGGGTCTTTTGGCAAATAGTCATCGAAGAATTTTATCAATGACTTTTCTCCAATAGTCAACGAATTATTCTGTTCTTCTATTTGTTGCCAAGTCGGATAAAGTCTATTTTCCATTGATGCTTTCGTTATAAAATGGATGCTAACATTTTTCGTCTTCACGAAGGTGGCCATTTTGAAACCGTTTTCGTCCACCAAGTGCAAACTTTGATAGAAGCACAAAGCTTGATTTACTATAAAACCTTCGCTTTTGGGCAGGTGCAGATATCAACTGACTTGCTGTTCCAGATCAGCAGCGCTCTATCAAGTCCATAATTTGAACGCGGTGATTTAGATTTATGAAAGAATGTTTACGGATCATTTTATAGTAGAAGCTCATTTATTGAAACCTTAAGTTTATTGTCTAAATCAAAATTTGTTTTTACTTCGGTGTTCCAAATTAAAGAATATTTCCCTTCAGCTTTCTCCACAACTGTTACAACTATTTCTTCCCCTATCTTAAATATATCCTCTAAAATCAAACCTAATTTGCGTTTCTTATCCTTAGGCATATTGTCGGAATAATCCGGAATAATTCTTTTTATATGTAGCAACCCTTCTGAATATTTATTGGTAATAAAAACTCCATAATTCACTACTGATTTCACTCTTCCAGTAAATGTAAATCCTACTTCAATATTTTCTATTTCAGTTTTAACAAGATTTTTTAGCTCGTCTTTTAGATAGTCTTTTCGTGATAATATTATGAAACCATTCTTAATCTCTTTCACTAAAAAATGCTGATAGCTATTAACGATGTTATTTAACTCCTTCAGCTTTACATTTTCATTGTAGGTTTCTGAAAACGGAAGAAAGCAGTTGAACCCATGGTAAGTTACATTATATCCAAATTCTTTCTGATCATATACATATCCAATTATGGTGTCTGTTTTCCCAACCATGTTGCATAATTCATCAAAATACTTATTGGATATTTTGTCGGGGTTTAATACACATTTGCCATACTTATCAGAATGATGTTCGTCAAATTGTATGACATCACCTACAACAAATCTGACACCCTTACATTCTTCAAATGGCAAATAACAAATTATGTCGTCTTCTTTTACGACTTCATAAACTCTTTGCTCAATGTTTATTTGAGATACAAATCCTTTTTCCATAAGTCATTTTTTAATAACTACGCTGAAATGAGCTTTAGTCTTCATTTGATCGGCTATAAAAATTTAAAGTTAGCTGATACTTAACTGGGAACGTTACGGTAACCGCTAACACAATAATATACAAATCCTCAATAACGCAAGTATAATCCAAAAACCTCGAAAATCAAAGATTCAGAATTACGTTATTTCATTAGTGCATTACGACTAATGATCCGAGTTGTTAAAAGAACTGCAGAAATCAACTTCGAGATTCTGGATCTGAGCCATCCTAAAATTAATTTGTCTTTATTGCAATCAAACACAACTTTATCTATTCATTAGGAATCATGATTAATCCAAAAATCCCTCTCTGGTCATATCTAGAAAATCGCCCGTCAAAAAAACAACTTCCAAAAACTCCTTATTCTCCACCTCATTTTACCACAGTAAAAAAACACATTTTAAACCCACAACTCCGTGGGCTAAATGTGGAGATAACTCAAACAGAACCGTTCAGATTTTGATTTTTCTCCACCAAAATCGGTGGGCTAAATGTGGGCTAAGTACAAATGAAAAATTCCGCAACCCTCTAGAATACAGGTGATTGCGGAATTTTATTGTGGAGATAATCGGAGTCGAACCGATGACCTCTTGCATGCCATGCAAGCGCTCTAGCCAGCTGAGCTATACCCCCATTGCGTGCGCAAATATAAGCATGGCAGCTTCCTGAACAAAAAAGTTGATGAATTTAGATGTTCTTATTCTGTGTTCCCCAAAGACCATTCTTTCCTCATTCACTTATTTGTAGGAATTCCATTTCCATGCTGGCTAGCGACCTAAAGCAAATGCTATCAATGGTTGATATTGATGCTGGTCCGCAAGCTTGAGACTTTTCAGATATTCCATTCTAATGCTATTCCCCTCAATGGCATCTGACTTTCCCCATTGAAAGGGTGGCCTATTGTACAATTTCTCTATGATTACATCTGCGATAATCCTACTGTGCCGTCCATTGCCATTGGAAAAACAATGTATACTCACCAAACGATGTTTGAAACGAATGGCCAATTCCTCAGGTGAATAAATCTCGTTTATCATCCAAAATCTAGCATCATTGATTAACTCACGCAGTGCTATCCGGATCATCACTGACTTCACTCCTGAATTCTTTTCTGTATTTCGGAATTTTCCTGCCCATCGCCATACCTCGCCAAACATTCTGTCATGAAGCTTCAAAACAAATGTCTCAGATATCACTTGATCCATTGTCAATCGCTGTCCCCTAAGCCATAACAAAGCCTTTTCAATGTTGTACTGCTCAAACTCATTCAATTCTCCCTGATGGGTGATCGTTCTAATTTTAAGTCCTTCCAACTCTTCCTCGATGATGGGAGTCTGACCTACCCCATTTTCAAACCTCAGTCCCATAGTGATTTAGGCAATGAATGCATGATTTCTTGGGTTTGCTCCTCAATGTCCTTGTGAAGTCTTTCATAGGAAACCTGCTGCTCCTCCAACTGCATGTTGCGCGCGGTTCTCATCACAATATCAGTGGCCATAGCACGGGCGCGCTTCTCTATCCATTGCATTAAATCACCCTCTTGCGGCACAAAACAATAAACCAATTTCATATCCATGGCCTTGGCCACTTCCTCCAAAGCCTTGATGGTAATGGCTCCACTTGCTTCCCGGGTCTCTAAATGCCGGACACTCTGCTTGGTAACCCCCAATTTCTTACCCAGCTGCTCCAGTGTCATTCCCAATGACTGTCGAAGCGTTCTTACCCATCCAATAGTAGGTCGGTCCAATTCGCTCACCTTCCCATAAGTGGCTAGCTTCCTGTCCAATTGCGAGATGTATAATTTTTTTGCCTTCATGTCAAATAATAGTTTTACTATTTCGTGATAAAAGTAAATATTTTATTTTACTTTTTATTGCTTTTTGTAAAACTATTTTTTGACAATTGGATGGGTAACTAACGTGTTTACCGCAAACCAATGCTTCCGGAACGCATCAAAAAAAACCTCCCCAAATTCCTAAAACTTCCTCAAAATCAAAAGTTTTAGGAATTTTGAAACATTAAATATCGACCCCTGTGAGGGATGGAAGCGGCATCCTTTTGGGAAGGGAGCAAAGCGACCACTTCCCAAAAGATACAGCGGACAGCCCGACCGCCGCGCAGCGGGGGGCACAGCCAAATGCGGCGGATTGAAATACTGACTTTTGTCTGCTCATTGAATTTGTTAAGCGTGGGTTACGTTTGCCTTTTTGGGCGTATTATTGTTTCTATGAAATCGATATTTACTTTCCTGCTTTCGCTGTGCGCTTTTTCATGGGCGCATGGGCAATCGCTGTTTATCAATGAAATTGTCGCCTCCAATACCAACGACCAAATGGACGAGTTTTTTGAATACGACGACTGGTTGGAGATTTACAATACGGGCGGTATTTTGAATTTGGGCGGTTACTATTTGAGCGACGATCCCCTTCTCCTAACCAAATTTCAGATCCCCAACGATCCCGCTTTGACTACTGTCCTGCCCAATAGTCACATTGTTTTCTGGTGCGATAACGACAATGCCACCCAAGGGTCCAACCATACCAACTTTACTTTGAAGTCAGGCGGCGAAACGGTTTTCCTCACCGATCCTGATGGTGTAACGATCATTGATAGCATCTCTTATTTGCCGCTGGCCACGGATATCAGCTACGGAAGAACTTGCGATGGTTGTCCTACATGGCAATATTTCAATAACACTACTTGGAACTCCGACAACCAAGAGATCATCAACATGAACGGCGAATTGCTTTTTATCAACGAGCTGCAAACGGTGAATACCAACACCATTCACGACTTGCAGTTTGAATACGAACCTTGGGTAGAGATTTACAATCCCAATGGTTATCAAGTGAACTTGGCCAGCTATATCATCCAAGCCAATGGTTCCAATTACACCATTCCCGCCAATGCCCCCACGGAGACCATCATTCCTGCAGGTCAATTTCGCGTTGTATGGTTTGACAATGATTTGAGCCAAGGCGCAATGCACTTGAATTTGTCTTTGGGAACAACGGGGAATGTCAAGATTTTGGCTCCGAACGGCACAACGGTTGTAGACAATTACAACTTCTCTACCATCGCTGCTGACCAAAGCTGGGGAAGAAATGTGGATGGCGGCGTAAGCAGCATCAATTTTACTTCACCCACACCTACTGCCTCCAACACTTTATTTGTGGCTCCTGGAGCAGCCGTAAAAATCAACGAAATCATGGCCAAGAATGTGGCCAGCATCACCGACAACTTTGGTGAGTTTGAGGACTGGATTGAGATTTACAATCCACTCTCGACTCCAATTCATCTGGGTGGCTACTACCTCACAGACAACCCCGATATCCGCAACAAATGGCAAATCCCGGCCACCTATCCCGATAGCGTTACCATTCCTGCCGGTGGCTGGAAATTGTTTTTCTGCGATGCCGATTTGAACCAAGGTGTCTTGCATGCCAATTTCAGCTTGTCCAACGGTGGTGAATATGCGGGTATTTACAGTACAGATGGTTTCAGTTTGGTGGATGAAGTGCAATGGGGTTTTATGGGCGGTGACACCACCTTTGGTCGTCAATACGATGGGTACAACAACTGGATTCAGTTCACCACCAATAGCACTGTAACCCCAGGAACCAGCAATGGCACCAACCCAAATGGTGTAGCTGATTCAAAGACGGAGTCACTTCAGCTTTATCCCAACCCCACTGCGGATGAAGTGCGTTGGAAGGTGGCGCAGGATTTTAGATTGTATGATGTCAATGGCAATTTGGTGAAGCAAGGTAAAAATACCATGTTGGCAGACCTGAGCGGATTGGCCAAGGGACAATACTATATTGTATTTGGAAACAACCAAGGAATGAAGATAGAAAAAATCTAGTGTTGATTTTCCTCTAAATCTTTTTGCAAGATTTCTCTCCAAAACCCAGGTATATCCTGGGTTTGTTGTGTCTTGTGGTTGAACGACACCAATACACACAAGCCCTGTGCGGCCAATACCTCTTGGCCATTGACCATTTTATAGATGGATGAATCCAAGGTCAAACTTTTATTCCCCAAATGGGAGCAATGGGTTTTGATGACCACCTCATCATCAAAGAACAAGGGCACCTTGTAATTCAATTCATTCTTGGCCACCACCACACCTTCCTCAATCCAATTCCACTTCTCTACCCTGAGATCTCTGAAGTAATGAATCCTAGCTTGTTCCATATAAGAAAAATAAGTAGCGTTGTTCACGTGGCCCATGGCGTCCATGTCCCTGAATCTGATTTCGGGTCGGTACAATTTCATATTAATTCAATTCTGGATCCTCTGGGAAATTGGCCACCAGTTGACCTTTCTTCCCTAACTTTCTCATGATGCCGCGCCACATGTCTTTCTCATCAAAATGCATCACGGTGGCGGCGTTGACTTTTGTGACAAACCAACTTTTCTCTCCCAACTCATCATCCAACTGCCCCACTCCCCAGCCGCTGTATCCCAAAAAGAAACGCACGTCTTTCAGCGCCACCTCACCATTCACCACTTTCTCTTTGAGCACATCAAAATCACCACCGAAGTACAATCCATCCATGATGGCGACACTATTGGGAATGACCTCTCCCTTGGTGTGGAGATAAAACAAATTGGAAGACTTGACGGGACCACCAATAGAGACGTGAATTTTATCATCCGGAAAATCCTCTATCAATTGAGACAGCTCCACCTCTACGTAGTTGTTCAATACAAATCCGAAACTTCCTTCCTTGCCGTGATCACAAACCAGGATAACGGTGCGTTTAAAGAAAGGATCGCTGATGAAGGGTTCTGCCAACAAAAGGCTTCCCCTCTCTATAAACTGGTCTGCACTGGGTGTCAAATCAATCATGGCACAATGTTACAACCTTATTGGATTGAACGCACTCCGAGGTGAAAAATTAACGGAGTTTGGCCGGGAATGCCCAATGCTGCTGAGCCCTGGGTACTAAAGGCAAAATCAGACTTGGCGATGATCTCAACCGAATCCCCGTCCGCCAAATACTTCAACACCCATTGCACAGCGGGTGCCCATTGGTCGGGTTGTCCTTTTTTGGCTTGCAAGGTAAAAGAGCGACCCACGCTTTGACCGTTCAGCAGCGTTGTTCCAATGTGGGTGATTACCTCGGCAGAATCCTGAATAGGCGATTGAGTGCCCTTGCGCAACCAATGCCAGGCCAGCCCGGGTCTTTTCTCTTCGAAATTTTCTTGTGAAAAATATTCAATCGCCTTCTCTTCCGTCAACTCTCCTGTTTGTACCAAATCCATCAATTGCTTTTTCCATTCCGATTCTGTCAACAATTGAATGCATTGTATTCTCAGCCACTTTGCATTGGTCGGGATTTTTTCTAAGCATTTCAATTTGGTTTCCGACACAACCTCCCATTGCTTGATATCTCCCTCGTGCAACACATTGATTCGCTCTTGAAAGGGCTGATGCACCGCGGTTTGTTTGGAGACATAAACATATTGACTGTCTACCACATGTAGATTTTCATCCAAATAATAGACCATGGACCACGCCCGATGTACTGATGCAACAGTGGCCTCCCCTTCACCAAAAGCAATGAGTTGCTCCTGCCAAGGACCAAGGCCATCATCGCAGCCAGGCAGCAAAAACGCAATGGCAACAGCTAAATAAACAAGGGATCTTTTAGTCATTTAAAACAACTATTTCGTAATACAAAGGAGTGTCTCCGGGAATCTTTTTCTTATCACCTGTAAAACCAAAAGCAAGAACGGAGGGGAGTACAACACGAACACGGTCGCCTTTGTGCAAGAGTGGCATCAATTGGTGCAAGCCTGATTCGACATGATCCTTGCCTACCTTGAAACGCACAGGATCAGCTGCAATGGTCTCATAGCACTGGGTTCCATCCAACAAGAAAACCTTGAATGCAATGGCCACCGTCATTCCATTCTCCACCGGAATCCCTCTACCTTTTTCAGTTATCTCATAATACAACCCTCCCCCATTGTGCATCATGTTCCATTTCTTTTGTGCGATGAACTTTTGAATCAAGGTTGATTCCTCTTTGCTCTTTTCTTTGTTCATCTCCAACAATTGCGATTGAATTTCGGCATCGGAAGGAACATTGGGCTGAGGATCACCGCAAGCCATGAGGGCTATCAATAGGAAAAGAAAGTATCTCATGCTGTTAATGATTCAAGTTGATCGATAGCCTCTTGCAACGTACCGTAGAATCTTCCACCCGCTGCATTTTTGTGACCACCGCCGTTCCATGATTGGCGTGCAAAAAGGTTGACATCCTTGTCCCCTTTGGAACGGAAACTGCAGCGCACTATACCTGGTTCATCGGCCTCACGCAGAAAGACGGCCATGTCTACCCCACCAATAGAAAGTGCTTGATTGACCAAGCCCTCCGTGTCGCCCGATTGGTGGTTGAAGCGATTTAGTTCTTCTTGGGACAATGTAATATATGCCAATTTTTTTTCGGGTCGATATACCAACTTTTGACCCAGTGCATATCCTGTTAACTGCAATCGATTAAAGTTTTGGGTATCGTAGACCTCTTGGTGAATTTTGGCATGGTTCAATCCACGCTTCAATAGAAAGGCGACCATTTCATGGGTTTCGTGGGTCACAACTGGGAAACGGAAAGAGCCCGTATCGGTTACCACACCTGTATAAATGGCTTCCATTGCGGCCAAGTTCAAGTGATCCAGCCAATTCATTTGGCTTACCAATTGAAATATCATCTCAGAGGTGCTGGTAAAGGTTGTATCAGAGAACAACACTTTGGCTACCTCTTCGGGTTGTTGGTGGTGATCAATCATCACGCTGTTGCCTGTATAACCCAACAAGTGCTGTGAGAAGTCCTGACCAACGCGGTCCAAACGATTAAAATCCAAATAGAAGCGCAAATCGGACTGGGCAATGGCATCCAGTACAGCGTCTTTGTCATTGTGAAAGAAAAGAATCTCTTCAACGCCTGCTAAAAATTGATAGAATGCAGGAAGTTCATCGGGCAAAATGACTGTCACATCTTTGCCTATACTTTTAAGCACATTGGCCAATCCCAAAGAGGAACCTACGGCATCGCCATCGGGACTTTGGTGTGAGAAAATAGTAATGTATTGGGCATCTGATACCCATTGCGCAATACTGGCCTTGTCGGCCGCTGTTAGAATCCTTGCCATGACTCAAAATTAGGGCTTTGTGACAAGGAAATTGAATTAATTTTCCCACATGAAAAAATATTTATTGGCATTGGTGGTCATGGTTTGTTTTTCATTTTCCCATCAATTTCATTTTTCTGAAACGCTATTGGAGTGGAATGAAAAAACGTTTAGAGTCAATTGCACCATCCGTGTTTTCACTGATGACCTAGAAAAGGAAATGGAATTAAAATACAACATTAAAAATAACGATTCCGCCATTTTTGAGCAACATGTTTTTCAGTATGTTCAAGAAGTATTTCAGCTCAAAACTGAGCAAGGGTTGTCCGTTCAACTATTGCCCATTGGCATGGAGCGTGAGGGAGATGTGATTTATTTGTATTTGGAAAGTAATGGATTGGGGGATGATGAGATGGAGAAAAAAAAGGCTTTGGATGGCACTGTTAAAGGTGAACGGTGGTGGTTTCAGAAAATACAATTGCGACAGACTTTTTTCTTTGATCAGTTTGAGGATCAAAAGAATTTGGTAAATCTCCGAAAGGATGGCAAAACGCAGAGTTACTATTTCATGGGCGATGTTCAACAACAACTCTGCACATGGCCATGAAAATGAAAAAACAAGAGCGCGCCAACCATGTTATGGAAACATTGGAGCGCTTGTATCCAGAAACGCCAGTACCTTTGGATCATACCGATGCTTATACCTTACTGATTGCTGTTTTGCTCAGTGCGCAATGCACGGATAAGCGTGTGAATGAGATTACACCTACATTGTTTGCCAGAGCTCGCACTCCTGAAGACATGGTATTGTTGAGTGTGGAGGAGATTAAATCCATAATACGACCCTGTGGATTGTCCCCAGCCAAGTCAAAGGCCATTCACCGATTGTCTGAAATACTGATAGAGGAACATCAAGGTCAAGTACCTGATAGCTTTGAAGCGTTGGAAGCCTTGCCTGGCGTAGGACACAAGACCGCCAGTGTGGTGATGGCGCAAGCATTTGGGGTACCCGCTTTTCCTGTGGATACCCATATTCACCGCTTAATGACGCAGTGGAAACTAACCAACGGAAAAAATGTTGAACAAACAGAAAGAGACGCCAAGCGTCTCTTTCCCAAAGACAAGTGGAATAAACTCCACCTGCAAATTATTTTCTATGGTCGGGAATATTCTCCCGCAAGAGGTGATCAGTCCAAGGATTTCATCACCCCTTTTATTCTATCCTAAATTCCCTTTAGTGAAGCCAAGAACTGAAGTACCACTGTACTTGTCTGGCCTGGCAATACCCCTGAAATCTGGGTGACATTTCCAGACTTGTTGACAGTAGCCTTCCAACGAACCAAACCATCTCCAAAATCAACCACCAGTCCTTTTCCGGGACTGATAATGTACTTACCAATGATTTGGGCATCGGCATCCGTTAAACACCTTGGGCCATAGAATCCCTTGGCCACCACTACCACGTTGTTTTTATTCAAAGCAACATAATATTTTGACTTATCTGACAACTCACTTGAAATGAAAATCGCCTCAATTGGTTTGATATCTCCTGCTGTAAGGATATCAGCAACAGCATCGTTTTTACTCATATCCAATGGCTGGCGTTTAATCCACGCCTCTGGGTTGTGTTTTCTGGCATCTACCAACAAAGTCATCGCGTCTTCGCGGGTTTTGGCAGAGCCATAAATCACATAATTCAACCCATTGTGAATACCACCGCGTTTGGCCTGAGAATAACCCAAAGCTTGCAATTCAGAGATAAATTCATCCACCTTGTTTGTCTTTCTAAAAGCACCAGCCACCACTAAAAACTCTTCATCTACCAAACGAATGTTCATGAACTTATCATCGACTTTTTCTTCTAAAGTTCCATTGTCTTTGATGATGATGTTGCCTTTTCCACCCTTTCCATTTTTTCCATTCTTGTCACCACCAGCTCCATTCACTCCATCTTGACCTGAGCCGTCTTGTCCACCATTTTCACCTTGACCTTTTTTTCCACCATTATTGGCCACAGCGGTAGAGTCCTGAGGTCCTTTACCTTCAGGCCAAAGATTTCTTTTTAACTCGATATCGACATTACCTACCATGAAAGGCAACGGCAATTTCTCAAACTGAGCCATATTGGCCACATCAAAGCTGTCTAGACTAAAATTTAGGGTAGAATCCACATTGATGAAAATTTCACTGTCACGATTCAAATCATATTTCTTACCTCTGTCATCCTTTATCACGCTTGACTTTACTGTTGCTTTTCGATAAGCCAGATTGGTTTTGCTGGTGCTGTCTCCATCTTTGAATTTTACTTTGGCAAAAGTTCCAGGTAAGAATTCAATTTTCAGGACATTGTCTTTTCCGTCAGATGTTAATCGATTAGAGGATACATACCACATGCTATTGGAATATCCGGCCTTGATCAAACCAAAATCATCCCTGCGAGAGTTGATAGGCGCAGCGGGACAAAAGATTTTTTTGGATTTTAAATTATAACCGTAGATGTCTAATCCACCCATGCCAGCTCTGGCATCAGAAGAAAAATAAAGAACATCATCCACCAATGTTGGAAACACTTCATTTCCCTGAGTATTGACTCCGTCCGGGACAGGAACAGGCTCCGACCAATTGCCTGAGGAGTCTAGACTTGAAACAAAAATATCATAGCCATTGCCCTCGGATTTGTTAGAAGAGAAATACAATTGGGTAGCATCTGCATTAAAAAATGGATGCATGTATGCTGCTTTTTCTGTGCAGAAAGACAATTTCTTTGCTTTACTCCAACGATTTTTCAGAATCTTTCCTTGAATACGCTCCATAATATACAATTGAGGGAATCCTGCTCCAGCCTCTTTTTTAATCACCGATTCACTTGAATTCCTGGTAAAGATAATTTTTGTCGCATCCGCATTCACTGTGAATGGACCTTCATGTTGACCAGAATTGATCCAGTGCAAAGGTATAGGCGTCTTCTTGGAGAGGTCTGGGTTGATAGAACGAATATCCAAATAAGAAGAGTGGTCCCCTTCATAAATGTCTTGATAATGCTTTACTTTTCTGTCGTTACCAATGTAATAGGTTCTGTCTCCCACAACGGTTGGTGAAAAAGCGTATCCATTCGGATTCCATGCCATATCATTTACCGTAGCAGAGGCTACATTTGGGAAAATACGATTTACCGCAGTTTTCAAGCTATCATTGCTTACGCCTGATTGCAACATCATAGCCTCCACTTCGGCCCCACGACCAATTTGATTCAAAGCATCCATGAAGTTCTTCCAATCTTCAGGCTCGAAATTGGTTTTGTCCGCATTTTGGTACAACAAAACTGCTCCTTGTAAATCGCGCATTTTGTATTTGCACTTTGCTCTTTTTCTGATGGCATCAGGAACCTTCTTATCTGATTCAGCATACAACTTATCAGCTACAGCATATTCACCCAATGCATAATAGCGATCAGCTTCCTGCATGCTTACGCTGGTGATACATGCATTCAGGATAAGGGTAAAAAGTATGAATATTGAAATATTTTTCATCATGGCATTCAAAAAATTAGAACAAACGTGGAGAGGTTACCGCTTTACCACCATTGTTAAAATGGTAACGTAGCATGATTTCATGTGTACCGTTATTAAACGCTTGAAGATTGCTTACTGTTCTCTCAAAACCATAAGCAAGCCTCAAATTATCATCAATTTGGAACTCACCAATAAACTCTACTGCATCACCCAAACGATAATTCGCACCCAATCCAAATTTTGAAAAAGCATAAACTGTACAACCTGCTTCAATTGAGTAAGGCGATTGATAGGATTTCTTCACCAACATAGATGGTTTGAATTGAAAAGCACCAGCTCTCAAAACACCACCCCCTGAAATGAACATGTGGTTCACCAAGTATGGGTCAACGACATCACCATTGTCAATTTGCGTCCATTTGGATTTTAAGAAATATGGAATAGAAAAACCAAACCAGAATTTATCACTGTAGGCATAGACACCTGATCCAAAGTTGAGGGCGGACTTGCTTACGTTCGCCGCAAAGGCTTTGTCATCAGCCTCAACAGGTTTGAGTGAAGTCAGATTTCCTGAAAGTTGTTGGAAGCTGGCTTGTAATCCGAAAGAAACCGTTAACTCATCCAAACGTACATGGTAAGCTTGTGCGACATTCACTGCGTTTCTTGAAAATACACCAATTTGATCATTGAAGAAAACCAAGCCTGTGCCCAGTTGATCTTTGAAGTAGCGCATTTGCGCATTAGCAGAGAATGTCTTGGGAGCACCCGTCATGCCGGTCCACTGGTTTCGGTACAACACATTGGCCGAAACACCACCCAAGCTACCTGCGTAGCCGGGGTGGATGGCCATACCATTCAAATAATGCATGCTATATTGTGGATCTTGTTGCGCCATTGAGACAACAGATGCCAATGAAATAACCATGAATAATGCGATGGTTCTCATATAATAATTGCTTATGAATTTCATTTTCTTATTTCCAAATGGTTATTGTTTGAACTCTCTGAACACCGTCTTCAGTGAAGATAGCAAAGTAAGTACCTGCAGGCACCACATCAGACTGATCTGGCCCAAAGGTGGGTATACCATTCCATCTCACTTGAGCGTCTGAAACTGCACTTTCTGTGTAGTAAATTTTAGCTCCCCAACGGTTGTAAACCTCCATTGTAATCACGGCATCCCTGAATGGTGAACGGTAAATGTAAACATCCCCTACTCCATCCCCATTGGGAGAGAAGGCATCTGGGAAACACTCACCCAATAACTCACCATCACAGTTCTCATCCACATCATTTCCACAGAGCTCTGACACTCCTGGATTAATATAATAATCGGCATCATTACAATCCGTTGTATTGGCAGCGTAATATGCTGGAGGAAGGAATGAGCAAGTTCCCGTTGAATCTGTCTGCACTCCAAATCCATCATTATCAGCATCTGGATAATAATAGTTCAGAACGCCCTCATCCACCAACAAGTCACAATCGTTGTCGATCGAGTCACACAACTCTGTAATATTCGGACTAATGTTGGGGTTGGTATCATCACAATCATCAATACAACCCAAAGCATCGTCGTTATCAGAGTCGCTGAATGGGAAAACCAATCCATTCTCATTGTCACAATCACCTGGAATTTGAGACCATTCTGGACCTGGCTCATAGCACAATAGTCCTGGATAGATAGAATCTCCTGCTCCGAAGCCGTCCAAATCACCGTCATAGAACCAAACAACTCCTGCTCCATCATCTATGAATCCGTTGCAATCATTGTCTAGGCTATCACAAATTTCAGGAGCACCCGGATAAACAGTCGGTTCACTGTCATCACAATCCAAAGGATTGGCGCTGGATACATAGCCTACCACCTCAGTCACTGCACAATCATAACTCAAGTAGATGTCGGTGGTGTCACCAAATCCATCTCCATCAGCATCGACGTACCAAACTGAAGCATCCCATCCGTCACAGTTTTCATCAATGGCGTTGCCGCAAATCTCAGTTGCACCAGGGTTAATGGAAGGATCACTATCGTTACAATCCTCTGGATAAGGATAACCATCACCATCTGCATCCACTCCAGGACAGGGACCATCATCGATTACACTGTTACAATCATTGTCCAAATTATCACCACATATTTCAGCGGCACCTGGATTAATGGCGGCATTGGCATCATCACAATCTGTTGCATCCGTTACATAACCTGGACCAGGATTACATGTGAAGATCGGTGTACCATTGATATCACCATATCCATCTCCATCAGCATCCAAATAGTAGTTCAAGTTAGGCGCGATGGTTATACCGTTAGAATAGACGATACCAGAGGCACACAAATCCAATGGAACTATTTCTATTTGCAAGTAACCCAAAGCACCGGGTAAATCAGTCAATGAAATGGATTGACCTAAAATAGCAGGGATTCCCGTTGAAACGCTATCTAACGCCCATGTAGCATTGTAGTTGGTCGCTCCATCCACTGAGAAGAATTGGAACAGCGTGGAAATGTCATCCTCACAAATTTGTGTTACACCACTTGGTGAGGTAAACAATGCTGCAGAGATGTTAGGAATGGGCAACACTGTAATGTTTAAACTGACTGTATCACTTACGGTAGTACATGAGTTGACATTGGTTACTACCAACTGAATAACATCATTCGTTTCCAAAGTGTCTGAATCAAACGCGATAGAGTCAGAGATGATTACACCATTCAACGACCACTCATAGGTTACTGAACTACCTGGGTTAATCACATCTGCAGAGATTGTAGCACTTGTGAAATCACAAATAGAATCTGCTGTTGTTCCATTGACTAAAATGTCGATGATAGGGTTCAATGGCTGCTCGATGGTCACCACAATCTCATTGGATAAAACAGGACCGGCGAAGGCCAAACATGAAGCATTACTCAAAAGCTCAACATACACAGTGTCCGCGTTGTTCAAAGCACCTGTGTTGAAGAGTGCTGTATTGGGTGCAACCAACACATCATTCACATACCAATTATAAACAGGAGCTGAACCTTGATTTTGCGCTGATACCGCAAAATCTTCAGTAGTTCCAACACAGAAAGTATCTGCCGCAAGCGTTATTGCAACGCTTGGCGTCACTGTTCCATCTATACCTGTCCAAGTCACCGGACCTAAGTTGGTCACTGTTTGACATGCATTATTGGGAACTATGGTCAAAGAAACTGTTTCTCCAGCTGCAACGTTGGTAATAGAAACGGTTGGTGTGTTGAAGTTGGTTTGAACGCCATTGATATCTGTGTAAACCCATGCATAGGTCGGAGATGGACCGAAGTCTGTTCCATTGGCACTGAAGTCAATGGGATCAGCCGATCCACACACTGAATCTTGAGAGGCCACTATACCTGTCAAAACTGGTGTGTACAATTGATCAACAAAAATCTCAAGCGTATCACTATTTACTGCTCCTGCAACGATGCAGGTTGCTCCGCTGTTCAAGACAACATAAATCGAATCATTGTCTGCAAAAGATGTGCTTGTGTACAAATTGCTCGCGGAGGACTGCACCATCACACCATTCACATACCAATCGAATGAAGACGTACCACCGCTAAGAGGAGACTCAGTTGCCGTGTACGAAATGGCATCGGAAGGACAAGCTGTGGTGCTGGTCAAAGCGATGCTCACTGTTGGAGTAGTTAGCGGGGTAACTGTCACAGTTATTACGGCATCGTCTGAGGGCTGAGTCAAACAAGTCTCGCCACTTGACATGACCACTTGCACGTTCAAGTCAGCTGTAACGCCTGTTGCTGTGTAAGTGGCAGAAGGTCCTGATTGCACTAAAATAGTATTGACAAACCATTCGTAAGTTGGAGCAACATCTTCTGTACTCACCGGAGCTGCAGTAAACGTCACATCACTATTTGCACAAACTGTACCGTTAGGCGTAGTAACAGAAACTTCAGGTGTATTAGAAAATGCAGTGAAGGTATTCAAAGTTGCATTCACCAATAATGGATCAATGATTTGACATGTGTTCACAGGGTTAAGTAGAACAGCAATATTTATCGGACCATCAGCGGTGACAGGGTATACAAAAGTACCTGTAACGTCACCAGTTGTGATGGTTGTTCCGTTGACGGACCAATCCAATGTATAAGCTCCACCCTCAACCACTGTGGCATTGGCCGTTATGGTTTGTCCGGTCAATGAACAAATCAGAACCGCAGGATCTTCCAATGAAGACAAAATAACCGACGGATTCTCATTTGGAATAACAATCACTGTAGATACAGGACTAGATACTGTAGTTGGATCAGCACACAAGGCATCTGAAGTTACATTGGCATATACTTGATATCCATCCAATACACCGGTGATAGACACTGCAGCACCTGCATTGGCGATATTTTGTACTTGAATTCCTGCATTGTCCAAAACAAACCAATCATAGATAGGATTCGCACCCAAATTGGCAGAATTGGCAATATCCACTTGAACATCCAAATTCGCATTTTCGCAAATGGAAGCAGGAACCGTGATGCTCAAAACAGGAACTACATTTGAAAGTACATCTATTGTTGCATTATCTACAACATCATTTATCGTTAGACAAACATCATTGCTCGTCATCGTTACCTCAATGACGTCGCCTGTTACAAAAGTCAATGCATCCGTATTCAATGTATTGCTCAGACCATTCTGAACTTCAACACCATTGTAGGTCCAAACAAATATTGGATCTACCCCACCCGAAGTCGCATTGGCCGTGAACAATGGGTGAGTACCGGCACAGATTGTATTGCTTCCCAAATCATTGGTAAGTGCTACAGTCGGTGTGTTGGTAATAACCGTGAACAACTCCACGTTAGAAGTTACTTGAGCAGACGTTTGACAAATATTAGTTGGGAACAATACTGCAAAAACATTGTCTTGGTCGTTCAATACCGTTGGTCCAAAAACATCTCCAGTTCCAACCAAAACTTCCGCACCCACTGGACCTGCATACCATTCTATTACTGCACCAATTCCAGCGTTCAATGTATCGGCTATGAATGACACAGGGGTATCAAAACAGATCGTGTTGGGTTGATCAGCGGTAATGCTAATGGTTGGATCAACAATATCAATGATGATCATATCAATTTGTGCTGGTACAGAAGCTACATCAGTCACTGTAACACAAAGTTCGTCGCTGGTCATTATCAAGGTCACTGCATCACCGTTGACAGGTGTGTAAGTGAAAACATCCAAAGGACCATTTTGCTGAGAAATGCCGTTGACCAACCAATTGTATTGAGGATTCAATCCTTGATTGATCGCATTGAAGGCTGTGAATGTAACAGGTGTGCCTGCACAAACATTGTTTCCATCAGACTGTAATTCGACACCAGGGGTTACCAAAGGCAACATGGTGATATCAATAATCTCTTGAGAAGAAGTTACACCATTCGAACAAAGATCACCTGATGTTATTACCAATCCAATACTCATGTCAGCGGCCAAACCAATGATGGTGTAAGAGGGACCTGTTGTGGAAACAATAGTCCCCGTGTTCAAATCTACCCATTCATATGCTGCGATTGTGGTTACATCAACAGATGAGGCTGTGATAGTCACATCACTTCCTTCACATGCTGCATTCCCTACTGCATCTGAACTCAGTGTTACGGTAACAGTATTCACTGGGAGAACAACAAAATCAATCACTCCATCAGTTACAATGTCTGATACTTCACAAATATTGTCTCCATTCATTTCCACAGTCACATCATCACCATTAGACAAGCTAGATGTTATGAATACAGGATTGGTTTCCCCTATCTGCGCCACCCCATTTATGAACCATTGGTAGGTCTCTCCTCCCAATACGTTGGATGCTGATGCAGTAAATGTAACTGCTGTTCCTTCGCAAATGGTATTATCGAGGTCATCAGAAGAAACTGTCACTCCTGTTGCCACAAGAGGATTAACGATAACATTCGATAACGCCAAGGCATCTTCAGGTAATGTGCTTGCACAAACTTCATTACTCAGAACGGTCAATGAAACAACATCTCCAGCAGCTGGCGCATAGGAGTATGAGTCAAAAGCCGCCCCACTTCCAGCGGAAACAACGGTTCCATTCACAGACCATTCCCAAGTGGGATTGGCGCCAGTGTTCAATTCATTCTGAACTGAATAAGTAACTATATCACCAGCACAAACCTCTGTCAAGTCCACATCAAACTCTGCACTTGGAATCGCTGTGGGTAACATGGTAACATCTAGGATAGCAGAGGCCACATCGCCCAAAGTACAAACGTCATTGGAAGTGACATTCAATTCAATGGACATATCTGAACTCAACCCTAAAATGCTGAGTGTTGGTCCAGCATTGGATATTACCAGTCCGCTATTTAAGTCAATCCACTCATATGATGGATTAGAACCTGCATCCGAAACAGTTGCTGTGAGCAATACATCGGTTCCCTCACAGGCTACATCTCCCGGTGCATCAGAGACCAAAGTAACAGATGGCGGTGTAGCTGGCGTAACGGTGATGACTATATTGTCTGTATCCGTTGATCCAACAGAGCAAAGATCATCTGAAGTCACCGTCACCTGAATGGTCATATCAACCGTTGGATTAACGATGGTATAAGTATCCGTTCCTGTTGCAACAGTTGCTCCAGTAGTTACATCTACCCAATCAAAATTTGGATTGGCTCCTGCATCTATTGCGGTCGCAGTTAATACCACATCATCTCCTGCACAAACGGCATTGCCTGGAGCATCTGAATTAACTGTAACAACAGGGGTCAATGGCAATGTCACATTGATGGTTTGACTTGCCGTCAAGATGTCATTGACCAAACATAAATCGTCTAAAATCGTTGCTGTTACTGTAACAATTTGACCATCTTGCAATGTAGTAGAGCTGAAAGTTGAGCCGGCTCCTGCTACGGTTCCATTGATATCCCAAACATAATTCACATTGGTCATCCCAGGGGTAATGGATGCGGTAAAATCTACCTGCGTTCCCTGACAGATGTCTGTGGCAGATGGCGTCAAAGTCAAGACTGGATCAATGCTCGGTAAAATATTCACATCAATGGCATTGCTCACTACAACAGGAGTAGCAGAACAATTGGCGTCGGCTGTTAAGCTAACACTTACCTGATCGCCATCATTCAGCCCGGCAAATGTGGCCGTTGTAGAGGATGCTATACCTTGGCTAATACCGTTAACCAACCAGTCATAGATTGGATTAATTCCTGCATCAGTTGCTACAACATTAAATACTGCATCTTCGCCGGCACACAAATCATTGGCCACTATTGAAACAAGTGCAGATGGATTGACAAAAGGCTCAACTGTCAATACGCTAGAAGTAGCAGAAACTGTCGTTGTAGTGGCGCATGCAGCATCACTTGTTAGGGTTACTTCAACAATCTGGCCATCAACTGGATTGGTTTGGTTAAACACAGCACCAGTGACAGTTGGATCAACGATTCCATTGACAGACCATGTGTAAACAGGAGCAGTACCTTCATTGGTAACAGTAGCGGTATAAACAACTGGGACCCCTGAACAAACTAAATCATTGATTGCATCTGAAGCAATTGCAACAGTTGGAGTGACGCTATTGACCACCATTGAAATTCCTGTCGTTGCAGTTACTGTTGAAGAAGTTTGACAAGTGTTATTGGATGTAACAACCACATTGATCACATCACCATTTGCTATTGCCACAGGCGTGTAAGTATTGCTAACACCGTTAGGACCAACATTGATACCATTAACGGTCCATTGATATAGAGGTGTAGTTCCTGCATCTACAGCGGTAGCCGTAAAGGTCACTGCATCACCCAAACAAATGGTGTTTCCTGGGTTGGCAGCAATGGAAACAGAAGGGGTAACAATAGGCTGAACATCTATATTCAGGGCATTGCTGTTGGCAACAGCGGTATTTATGCATGATGCATTAGAAGTTATCTGTAAAGTGATTACATCATTATCCGCCAGGGTTGATGTGGAGAAAGTAGCCAATGTAGCACCTGGCACATTGATACCATTTACTTGCCATTGGTACAATGGAGCAGTTCCACCATTGGTAACGGTTGAGGTAAAGTCAACATTCACTCCAGCGCAAATTGATGTAGCGCTTTGCGCAATGATCACACTTGGCGTCACAAGCGGCTCCACAATCAAAGGCTGATTGCTCGCCGAATCACTCGGATTGGTCAAACAAGTTGCATTGCTCAACAAAATCACTTCAACCACATCTCCGTTCACTGGAGTCACATAAGTAAAGGTGGGTGTATTCACACCAACTTGAACGACTTCATTGACTTTCCAGATATACTGAGGCGCATTTCCAGGATTGGTTGGGGCAGCGGTAAATAGAACCGCTGAACCATCACAAATGGTATTATTCACTGCGTTATTGCTGATCGACACATCAGGAGCATTTCCCCCGACGGTCATTACGATAGGAGAACTTTCAACAGATGCGTTGGTTTGACAAACATTGGTTGTTCCCATCACAACGGAAACTTGATCACCACCCAACAAGGTAGAGGTAACAAACGTTGATGTTGTCACACCCGTTGCAATACCGTTTACTTCCCAGCTGTATGTCGGATTTAGACCTCCGTCCACTGGAACAGCAGTAAATGTTACTTCATCGTTGGCACAAATGCTTGTTTGACTGGCATTTATAGAAACTTGAGGATCTAACAATGGAAGAACATCCATTTGAATACTATTGCTCAGCACATTGTTGTTGCTCAAACAAGTTGCATTGCTCACCAAAGTAACTTGAACTATATCACCATCAACCAATGTTGTGGTAAGGAAACTGCTGGTTGTTTGACCTGTCACTACATTACCATTGATGGTCCATGTATATACAGGGGCTATACCACCATTGGTAGGAGTAGCAGTAAAATCAACCTGTGAACCAGCACAAATAGAATTGTCCGCATCATCAGAAGTCAATACCACTGTTGGGGTATTATCAGTAACATTCATGGTCACAGGAGCCAGAGCAACAACTACATTGTTCAATGTACAAGCATTGTCTGCTGTCATGGTCACATTGATAACATCGCCATTTTGAAGACTTGAGGAAGAGTATGTAGGCAAATTATTACCTACTACGATACCGTTCACTGTCCATTCGTAGGTTGGCGCAACTCCTCCATTGGTGGGGGTTGCCGTAAAATCAACTTGATCACCAAAACAAATGTCTGTGTCAGATGCAGCGATGACCACTGTAGGATCTTGTACACCCAGAACGTCCATTGATACCGTCAACGATTGAGAGGTCGAATAAGCTTGGCAAAGGTTGTTCGATACTACTCGACCAAAAATTTCATCGCCATTGACCAAAGCGGTAGTTGTGAAGGTATTGTTCGTCTCTGAAGGAATCAAAGTACCATTTAAGTACCATGAGTATACTGGCGCAGAGCCACCGTCATTGGGCACCAATGTAAATATCACTTGATCACCTTCACAAATCGTGGAATCTGAAACCGTAAGATCCACTGAAGGGGATAACAAAGGTGAAACAATTACGGTAATACTGTCAGCACCTTCCGCAGCGCTCAAACAGGTTGCGTTACTGATCAAAGTGGCCTTAACAATATCACCATTGCTCAATGAATCTGTGATATAGGTCGTATTGTTCAATACAGCTGAAACACCGTTCACCGTCCAGTTCACCACTGGAGCAGTTCCACCATTGGTAATATTGGCTATGAAAGTAACGATTGATCCTGCACAAATGGTATCGGAAGCTACGTTATCAATGATGTCTACAGTAGGATCGTTGCTACCAACAATCATAACCAATTCATTGCTCACTGCCGTATCCACTGCTAAGCAGAGACTATTGGACGTCATGATCACTCGTATCGTGTCTCCATCAAACAGGTTGGAAGTTGTGTAATTGTCTACGTTGGTATTTACAGTAACCCCGTTGATTTGCCACTCATAGATAGGCAAAGTTCCACCGTCGGTAGGAGTTGCTGTAAAAGTCACACTGGCTCCGGTACAAATGTTCAACTGGGATGCTGTAATGGCAACAGATGGAACAATGGTACCCACTAGAGCACCTTCATCCACTTGACCATCGCAGTCATCATCCAAGAAGTTACAAATTTCAACGGCTCCCGGGAATATCAAATTATTTGAATCATCACAATCTGTATTATCCAAAACAAAACCTACTGGAACGTCACAACTCACAGAGTCAACCAATGGGTCACCAAATCCATCTCCATCAGCATCAGCGTAATAAGTGTCGCCGAGATTTTCATCAATATTTCCGTCACAGTTATCATCCAAATCATTGCAGACCTCCACTCCATTTGGATTGATTTGATCGTTCATGTCATCGCAATCATTTTGGCAAATGGTGAAACCGTCTCCATCCTGATCGTAAAGTTCATCAACATTGCCATCGCAGTTGTTGTCAATGTTATCACAATAGATAGGATCTACTCCTTCTAAAATACCAGGATTGATACTTGCATTGTTGTCATCACAATCATCTTGACAAGTTGAATATCCGTCACCATCCTGATCAAACCCTTCATCTATTGTTCCGTCACAATTGTCATCTAATGCATTACAAATCTCTGTCGCTCCCGGATTGATAGCGGCATCCAAATCATCACAGTCACCATTTTGTGCTGAATAACCAGCAGGCACTGAACAAGACAATGAATCCGTCAATGGATCTGCCACTCCATATCCATCCAAATCTCCATCGATGTAATATAATGTTAATGGCAAACTTCCATCATCCACCAAACCATTACAATCGTCATCTATACCGTTACAAACTTCAATTGCATTGGGATTGACATTGGCATCTGTATCCAAACAGTCAGTATTGTCTAGAACGTAACCAACAGGTACATCGCAGCTATCCTTTGGATTATTGAGATCCCCAAAACCATCACCATCGGCGTCAGCATAATAGGTGGTTGTCAGACCTTCGTCAGTCTGTCCATCACAGTTGTCGTCTACTCCGTTACAAATTTCAACCCCATTGATGTTGATGTTGGCATCAAAATCATTGCAATCTCCTCCGCAGAAGGTAAAACCATCTCCATCCTGATCATACAATTCATCGATATTTCCATCACAGTTATTATCAATACCATCGCAAAATGCTGGATCTACTCCTTCGGCAATTCCCGGATTTATAATGGGGTTGTTATCATCGCAGTCGTCTTGACAAGTAGTGTATCCATCACCGTCTACATCAAAACCTTCGTCGATATTCAAATCGCAGTTATCATCTATTCCGTTACAAATCTCAATGGCCATTGGATTCACCAGCGCATCAAGGTCATCGCAATCGAGCAACTGACTAGTATATCCAGCTGGGGGGCCACAAGACAATGTGTCTGTGGTTGGGTCAGAAACACCATACCCATCCAAATCATTGTCTAAGTAATACAAAGCCAATGAAGTAAAACCTCCATCTGCATCTCCATCACAATTTTGATCGATACCATCACAAATCTCTGGAGCTCCAGGGTAAATGGTATTGTCTAAATCATTACAATCTGTATTATCCAAAATATATCCTGGCACAACAGAGCAAGAAACGGAATCATTCAAAACATCACCAAACCCATCCAAATCCAAATCTGCATAATAGGTTGTGGTTGGGAATCCTTCATCAATTGCTCCATCACAATTGTTGTCTACACCATCACAAACTTCAGTTGCCAATGGATTAATAGCTGGGTTGTTGTCGTCACAATCAAGACTATTGATAACATATCCAACAGGAACGTCACAAGAGTCCTTGGTTGCTGCTAAATCGCCATATGTATCTCCATCCACATCAGCGTAGTAGGTATTAGAAATTCCGTCATCAGAAATTCCGTTACAATTTTGATCCAAACCATCACAAATTTCAATAGCACCAGGATTAATGGTATTATCGGCATCATTACAATCTGTGTTATCTAATACATATCCAGTGGGCGCTGCGCATGTGTCGAATGGGTTATTAAAATCACCAAAGCCATCCAAATCAGCATCCAAATAATAAGTCAAATTGATGCCATCATCGATTGCCCCATTACAGTTATCATCGATGTTGTTACAAATTTCTTGAGCCGCAACATTTATACTTGGATCAGCATCATTACAGTCTGTAAAATCCAAAACATAATTCGGAACCGGAGTACATGACTGTAACAATCCTGTGATATCACCAAATCCATCACCATCCAAATCTGGATAATAATCAGTCAATAAATCTTCATCAATATTTCCATCACAATTATTGTCCAAACCATCACACAATTCAGGAGCTCCAGGGAACACCGTATTGTCTGCATCGTTGCAATCTGTATTATCCACAACATAACCTGTGGGTTGTCCACAAGCAATGCTGTCTACTGCGGGATCACCAAATAAATCTCCATCTGCATCCGCATAATAGGTCAACAAACCTGTTGCACCATTGTCTGCATTGCCATCACAATTTTGATCAATGCC
>JACCEA012136252.1_pt1 | contig 42690 bp, 38 predicted proteins | sample 7449851 | NCBI WGS metagenome assembly JACCEA01 (sample SAMN15323453, study PRJNA562643) | freshwater metagenome | isolation source: river surface water | place: USA:Blue River Watershed | collected 2017-08-18 | reverse complement strand
CGTCACTTGTTTCTGAGACGAATGCGCAAATCCGTTTCTGTGATCAAGACTATTGGATCAAAGCAGGAGTTGCATGTTTTTGCGCACTTCGATATTAGATTGGACAAATAACTTAAGCTTGCCTAAAATTGTATGTACATATGGTAGTTAAGCTTAAAAACTTGGTTTACTTTTCAAAACACATAGAGTCGATCTTTTTTCGTTCATCTAGAACTAACTTTATTGCTGCCATGGATCGTTTGACCTTGATGTAGCGGTTCTCATCGTGGGTTGAGATGACATTCTGGTTACGCTTAATTTTCAAACGATTGGTCAACAAAACATTCCTCTCCTTATACAGGACATACCATAATTTGTGGAGGTCGTCAAAATTCTGTCATTAATCAAGAATTACTATGAAGACACTGTCACAATAGTTGGTAGAACTAACCTTTCGCCGAAGATCTGCAGCAGTCCAAGCGCGACCAGTAACCATGACTTCATTTGGTTTGGAATGATCAAAAAACTCTTCCATTGAAAAGGAAGGAAGAGTCCAATGAAATTCCCTAGCTGAAACCTTTTGGCAAGGGGCCAAAGAGAAGCGGCGACACAAAATATTCATTTGGCTAACAAATTAACAAGCAACTTCAAAGTGAGTTTGAGATTACTGGAGTCGGGGGTCGTGGTTGTATTAGCAACAAAAGGAGTGAAGTTGTGCAGTTGTAAAGGAGTGGACGGCAAGCAATATAAAAATATGTATGCTGTGTATGGTGTACAATAGTCCATACACGACGCCGAAAATGGGATGAAGATACACAAGGCAGCGCAGCAGGCGACAGCAGAAGCCATATATTTATTTATTATTGGTACATATATTAATTGATTGATACTTCCATACAATACAATAAATAACATACTTCCACAGTACTTATAGCAATGGCATCAGTTCAGCAGTTGGAAAAGTTGTATGAACTTCAGGTAATTTGATTTTGCACTCATTTATGGGACTTAGTAAACTGTTCAGTAGCGAATTTTTGAAGGCAGAGACACACTCGAGGCAATGGTAGCAGCAGAACGAGTTTCTCTGCTTGTCACAAAAGTGGAAAAGGTGTGTATTGAGGAGGGTACTGAAAAGTGAATCATATATCATCTTTTAATTAGACACTACACCAAAGAGCTTTCCTTCGTGAAGAAAGACGAAGGCTTCGAACAGCAGCCGAGCATATTGATGAAAGGAAGAGGGCACTCAAAATCATGGGAAGATGTGATTGGCTCCCACAAGGACTTCTTTCTGATGTTGATGACAGGAAGATTCTCTTCAATATTGGAGGGCTGATATTTGAAATTCCATCCAGTGTTCTTAACAGGGACAAGTCTTCATTGCTGTCACAACTTACTTCGAACGACCCACCTATATCCCCAGACCAAGAGGGAATTTTCTACTTTGATAGAGATTGGTAACTTGAATGTTTTCAACAATTAAGTATCTCCTGAATACTCTGTATGGCAGGTGGTTATTTCGATATATAGCAATTTTTTTGCGCGACGGCACGCTTCCAGATGACCGTCACATTCTTGCCCAGGTATTTTAATATTTTGAAATTAGCTTTTATCACAAAAAGGGTAATGTAATTCATAAAGCTTTATAAAGAGTCCACTTATTGGAACTTATGTGAACTGCAAACCGCAATTGAAGAAGACAAGGTATCATTTCATTTTTATTTGAATTTTTTTGAAAGAGTTATATGGTTTGGAATTTCTATAACTGTATTGTAGCTACATTTGCGGAAGGATATATCTTCCATCAATAAAGATGCTTGGTGGAGGAAGATACCAACGTCAGTTAGGTGCTATGATATTGTTCAATTGTTTTGACGATTGGGTTGAATAGGTGGTGGCAGGCTATTGATGAGGCGACAAAAAAAGCAGCTGCTGATGCAAAAATTGCCTCAAATAAATCTGAGGATTGGTAAGGGAACAAATATTAGTTTTGGTTCTGTGTTGATTTTTGCTTTTGGATATTAGGTGGAAAGATACTAGCTACAAAGGAAAAAATTTTCTCCCCATATCTACTGCTGATGACAAGGTTTGAATTCAGTGCGTTTAATTCACATTTACCTTAATCGATTGGTTAGGTTGTAACAAAATCGGGTGAAAAAGATGCCAAAGACACACTGCGCACCACTTTTTCTCGTTAATAATGAATTGGTCTAATATAGGTAAATCGCAAAAGCAGTGGCGGTGCAAAATATATGATCCTTGAGAACGAGAATATTATGAAGACTCATCAAGTGAAATGCACGAGAACCTACGTTTGAAAATGAATCAGAAGCTTGATTATCGGTGTTCACATCCCAGAAACACCGAGTTCCAAAATAAACACCTTGTTCTCGTCTCTCACCAATTAGAACTTGCACTATGTATTTGTATCGGTCGTATCCCAGATTTTTTAAACGATTTCTAATCAAATCAGCTAGAGATTTAGCAGCTTCATTGCACTTTTCGCCTTCATATTGTTGATTGATCAGTTTTTCGCACAAACATTCATGAATAATTTCCTTCATTGCTACAACTGGGACCTTTTCTCTATAAGATAACTCCGTTATCTTTGTTGCATCTTCACTTTGGTGATTCGACATTTTTGAAAAGTGTTCTTCAAAACTTTCTCCAGCTAATAGACTTTTTTTTCCAGGTGTGGGGTGGGCGCAAGGCGCAAGCGTATAAAAAAGCGTTACGCGCGTATGGGTCAAGTTTCCCAATGCTATATTGTCCATTTATTCTATTTATACATGTAATCAACAAATCATGTAGAGACTAATTACTGTACCTACATACTGCTTTATTATACCAAGTTGGTAATTTTTATAATGTATGGAATAATAACTTGGCATAACATTATTGAAGATTGATTTTTGATCTGAATTATTGAACTATTTTCAAAATTTAATTCATGGCTTCAAGGGTGAATCGTCAACAGCCTCGACACTCGGGAAGAAGAACCCGATACACACACAGTTCAGGGCGGGAGCACTTTCAACAAATTAATATGCATTCTAGGATTGTAAATCTCGATAGTCTTTCAGAAGAGCCAAATAATCTTTTGGGGTTAATAATGTGGATGGTTTTGGATCCATGCTAAGATCGTACACTCCATTCTTTATCAGGGTCTCCATTGATACGATTGACCAACCGACCACATTATACTGAACATATCCCTTATTTTTTTTGAAACCAATGTTACCATATCTCAATACTTTCAATGCAAATTTAGCAAATATGGCGGCAAAATCAATAATCCCTTGTATTCTTTGTCCCTCTTCCAAACAGTCCGGCTGACATTTTCACCACATCAAGCCATGGAAATAAGTGACCTGAATCGCTCCAAATTGTTAATGCGAACTCTCTTGAGGAGAATCCTTCGTAATTGATGTAGGGAGCATTAGCTAAGCATAACCTAAAGAAAAAAATCCATCGATCAAATTTTCTTAGAAAAATCAAGTAGATCTTGATCACCTTCACAAACTCTCGATTGATACCAAACTTCAAATAATACTCCATTCTTTCTTCACAAAATGGACACATTCGTAGAAGATATTTCGTCGCCAAGAAATTCGAAGAATGTGCAAGTAACATGCGAATAGCAATCAAAATGGACAAGTCTGAAGAAAGCGAGGACCATCAATGTCCAAAGTATAATCCGCACACTTCATCTTGGTGAAAGCAACAATATGGCAATGTTGTTCATTTCATTTCAAAAGTTCTTCGCTCGGTACCATCGAAACTCGCAAGGAATAGTGTTTAAGTGATTTAGAAATGGAAAACAGAGTGAGACTTTTCTTGTAGCTAATTAAAATACATACATAAACAATGTCTCGTTAGTGGAGAACGATTCGTCTTCTCGAAAGATAGGAGTAAGATAGCAAACAGTAAGATAGCAAACTGACGAAAGGTTAGGCAGTTCGTTTGATAAGTCTTTGTTGTATGAGTATATAGTGGTAGGAATTTTATTTCATCGGTAGTGGTTTAGGTGATCATCATTACGTTTGTAATTAATTATAGAAAGCCTTATCACAACATACTATATACACATTCTGATTAGAACAATAAACAATAGTTGGTAATAATAATAAAAACACACAAAATGCCGTTGAATGATTTCGCCATGCGAACAATTTCCCTCAATGTCAAAAACCAAAATAGAGTATAAAGCTTGCACAAGCAAGGACTTTTTTATAGTACAGTAGTACAGTAGTTACTTGCTATTGTATGCAATAATTATAAAGACGTCGTTTTATACTATGACAGATGTAGAGTAAAAATGATTAATCTGGAGGAAAGTTCTCCATCCCATCAGCATTTGCCATCATGGGTACTGAAAATGCGCGAAAAAATTGAAGCAAGCAGATTGGTTCATCAAGAAACGAGTGAAAGACTTCAAAACTTAACGAGTTCCGTTGAATCTCTATCGATCCAGCTAATAACTATGAGGGGGAATCAAATCCTCCAAACCAAGAATTCTGATACTTCTGTTGTTGAGCATCTTTCTATTGGATCTTCTGCATTATTCAACCTTGATGTGGAAAAAGTGCCTTGTGATATTTGGGTTTTGATATTCCATTACTTAATGGTTTCAGAAGTTATAAATTGTCTGATTATATCTCGTGGTTTTATGACGCTGGTCTCAGCCAATCCAATATGGCATATATTTGGGAGACATGAGATGGCCTATTTGATTAAACCTGTCGAAAACATTTATCACCGCCCCGTTCAAAAAATGTGGAAAATTCGTGAGCATCTTATTTTGCGAAATAAATGTCTTCATTTCATTACAGTTATGAAGGAACAGCGCGGAACCAACAGAAGCAAATCTACTTTGCCACACACATACACAAAATTCGATAAAACTGTCACTCATCCCATCCCTGTATTTGATGGTGGGGGTTTATCGGACAAAATTATGTCCAGTGCTGAAAGTATGAGCACGGACTTTAGAACATTGGCTCATAACTCCCTAGAGCTCATGATGACATTGACTAGTGGACTTTATAGTGTTGTAAATATTCAACTAATTAAAAATGGAGTAATTTCCGTTTTGATATCATTATTAGGAAATGAAGAAGGGGCAGTGCAAAATTATTCATGTCACATTTTATCAAATTTGCTACTGTGGGATTCTCTGAAAACTGCACGGACAGGATTCCCCAAAGATGCTCCAATCCCAGTTTCTCAACAAATTGAAGCTTGTGATGGTCGACGAAAACTCTTAAAACTCCTCACATCTCCAAGTGCGTGTGTTAATTTGGCAATGCCCAAAGGTAATGCTCGTACTAATATTAAGTTCACTTCCAGTGTCCAAGGGGTTTGTAATAAGCAAGCGAGTAGAGCACTGATTATGTGCTTCTATCCTGATCGTCCGGTGAATTCATCCAGTATCTTCCAAAAAAAACAGGAACATTCGTTTGCTTTTCCCCCACTCTTGGGAAGCTTGTGGCAATTCACGTATTTCCATAAATCTGGAGCATTAAAAGATCAAACAGTGGTCCAATTTGATTCCAACTCTGATGGTTTAACTATTGGAAAAGGTTCCGATTCAATAGGGTCATTTTCCCTTCGTTTCTGTATTGAGAATGATATTGTTGGACAGGTGATCATGATTAGCAAGTCATATTACAAGGGAAATGAATATGAAAATGCCGAGGTGGAGGATAAAATTCATCGAAATGTCGATGTTAAGCATGTCTCATACTATTCAGATCCGTTGGGCGATTATCACGCGATATCTCCGTAAGTTTGTTGTATTCAGTACTGGCTTTCAGGTTATTTCTATTCTTGCAGGGATCTTGATGGTTTATGGGGTGTTTGGGAAACTTGCAGCAACCATTCTCAATTTGAACTTCAACGAGGAGGTGTTTTCCGAGCGTTTCCCATCGTAGATTTTGCTATTATTCTGTAGCAAGATACTTTTTGAATTGAATTTATCGTTAAATCATTTCGTATTATTTGTGATACTGCTTGGCAATTTTTCGTTTGATTTCTTTCATGTACCAGTTAAATTTGCTTTATAATAATGCATGGATGGTTAATACCTTTTCTTTGATACCAGTCACATGGCAGTTTAGCATTACGTTCTGTGTAATTTTCTATTTTTCCTGATACTTGTAGAAGCTTTGTATAAGAGAGAACCTATATGTATTTATAAGCATTGTACAATTGTAAGAGATTTTGTTGAAATCAGAATGTAGTAAGTTGTAAGGTATATGTTTTACTATAAAATCTAATTTCATCATTTAAAAGGGTACTGTCAGCTTCCATAATTCTACGACGAAGAACATAATAGTTCCATCAAAAATCTTATTTCCAGGGGGTGACAAATGTGATTTGACTGATTTTCAAAATTCATAGCTTCTGACCTAAGGATAATTGAGCAGATCTAAAATTATGTTTTTATAACCCACATCATGAAAATGTTTCAGCAAATTACTGGGACTTGCAGATGGAACTGTCTTGTCACCAAATAATTCTTCATATAGAAATGAGCATACTGATGCAAATTCAGCAGTTCTTTACCGAATATCTGAAGATAGACGAATGACTGCATAAAACAGTTACAATGGTGCATGCTATGGGGTATTGAATGAGATAATTGCTATATGGTGAAGAGCTTTGCTTCTCAATCACCAACAATATCAATTCTGACTATGTAATTCATTCAAAATCACAGTATATTCATTGAAAATCCATATTGCGACAAAGGAAAGGAGATACTTGGCACTGAATGTATCCATTCGTAGGTCTAAGTTAGACACAATTACCCTCTGAATGGGAGTCTGCAACTCTCAGCAGTAGTTTGTAGATATTTCTTTCACGGTAGTGGTTCTAGGTCAACATATAAGTAACTTTATACAAAAATCTAATTTGAACAAATATACACAATACAACAGTATGATGAAATGTGTCCGTTGCCGTTACGCCAATTTCGAGTGCCAGCACAGGGCCTGGGCCAGCAATATTCAAACTTCCTTTGCTTGAATAAATAGAATAAAAGATAGACCCCACAGACCACAAGTGGGAATACGAATATCGGGATTAACGAAGCAAACAAAACTTGTGCATTCCAACCTTAGTGCGAAATGCGGCTAGATGTTAATTTGAAGGAAGAACGTTAGTAGTCGATCCTTCCATTTTATCAACTAATCAGGTAATTTTTACAGATACGGACATTGTGTCAGCTGTAGTTTGGTCCCCCGATAGCCAACTAATCTCTACCGGTGATGACAAACTCTTTTGTCGGTGGAGTCCGGATGGAGAAAAGCTTTCGCGATTTTCAAATTTAAATGTGTTTGCAACATGGATTTCCTGGTTCCCTACCACGAACAAACAGGTTAGTTTTTCTTTGAGGTTATTCTTTTCTTTTCACTGTCGTAATTGCATATTGTAGGCTTCTGATCTGTTTGCTGTCAGCTGCACGGACGGTACGTACCGTTTTGTCTCTAAATCAGGGCGAGAGGAGAAAAAGATAAATGCTCATGAAGGTGCCGTAATACTTGTACGTTGGAGCCATGATGGTACGGCTCTTCTTTCAGCTGGTGAAGACGGTGATGTTAAGATCTGGTCAAAGAGTGGCAATCTACGATCTTGCCTACTTTCACTTGAACAATCTGTATATTGTGCTTGTTGGGGCCCAGATGATGACCAAATAGTGGTTGGAAATGGCAAAACATTGATGATCAAAACGGTTTCCGCCAATAAGAAAAATCTTCAATGGAATGCCCATGATGGTGTAGTGCTTTGTTTGGATTGGAATGTTGCAAATGGTAACATTGTTAGTGGTGGCGAAGATTGTACATACAAAGTTTGGGATACCTTTGGACGTCAATTATATTCCAGTCGACCAATGGAACACGTCGTTACTTCCATTGGATGGAGTCCAAACGGTGAGTCTTTTGCTGTTGGTAGCTATAATCTGGTACGGCTCTGTGACAAAGTTGGTTGGACTCACTGTCGAGAGAGAATGAAATCTGGTTCGATAATGAGTATTGCATGGACATCCGATGGTACACAATTTGCTTGTGCAGGTGGAAACGGAGTGGTAGCATTTGCGCAAATTGTTGATCGTAAATTTGAGTGGAAAAATTGCGAGGTAACCTTGATTGCCCCCAGAAAGTTGCGTGTTCAGGATGTCGCTGCTGAAACGTCTGAAGATATTGAACTTTCACGAGATCGGATTGTGGAAGTTGGTCTAGGTTTTGATTTCTTAATTGTCACAACGACTTCTCAATGTTATATTTACTCGTTACAGAATTTAAATACACCGATTATATTTGAAATTCGCGCCCCCCCTCATTTTATTCACATTTGCAGACGTCATTTTTTGACTTTGGATCAAATCAATGGTCTACAAATTATTTCTTTTGAGGGAAGAGTTTTATCAACACCGAAGTTTCAGGGATTAAGAGCGGAATTTTTAACGAAAGATATGGTTTCTCTTTCGCCTGATACAGTCGCTGTTGTGGATTCGGTTGATACCAAGAATATTCAGATTTTAGATGCGTCTTCTGGAAGGTTCATTGGAAAAATATTCCACAGTGTTTGTGAAGTGGCAAGTGTCCATCTAAATCAGTTAAACAATGGCCCTCAGGAGAGAATTTTAGTGTACGCAGATAAGAATAGAGATCTACATGTCGCGGCTCTTTACTCCGGGCCGTCTGCTCAGGGAGGGATTTTGGCACCTCCGACCTACAAACTAAATGCTCATGTAGAATCATTTTCCTTCAATGACGATACGAATGCCTTAGTTGGCATTGCAGACGGACGAATGATATTTTGGTATCATCCTGAGGTGGCCTTTGCGGATAAAGACTTGTTGCCTCTTGTGACAACATCCTTCGATGCAGGAGAGTATGGAAGAAGTGCCCAGATCTTGGCCTTCACGGGAAATCGTGTTTCTTTGCGAAAAATTGATGGATCGATTGTTTATACTGGATCAGCAATTGATTTACCGCTTTTGGATGAACTTTGCAGAAATAGTAAGTGGGAAGAAGCTACACGTCTATGTCGTCATCAAAAGAGTCGATTTTTGTGGGCATCTCTTGCATCCATGGCAATTGCTAAAAAGCAACTTGAAACCGCAGAAATAGCTCTTGCTGAACTAAATGAAGTTTCAAAGGTACAGATTTGAATTATTTGAGTATCTTTGCAATAATTTTGCTACAGGTTGAATATATCCAATATATCAAAACTATTCCATCGGAGGAAGGACGTCAAGCTGAACTAGCGTTATTTCGAAGAATGCCGGATGAAGCGGAAAGGATATTGTTGCAAGCTTCGCCACCTTTGATATATCGAGCAATAAAAATGAATGTAAATTTATTTCGTTGGAATCGGGCATTCGATCTCGCCCTAAAGCATAAGCAGCACGTCGAAACTGTACTGGCTTACCGTCAAAAATATCTCGATGAGTTTGAGAGGGACGAAACAGATCAGCGCTTTCTGCAATATTTCAATCAAGTAAGCTTGTTTATTCTCACTAATGTAATGGAAAAATAATGTTCGATTACACCAAAACAGGTGAAATATAGTTGGGATGATGTACGAGAAAACGAGCAACGTGAAGTGGAAGATGAAGGAAAAAGGGTCTCCAGAGCTAGTAGAAAATAATCACAGATGATTTTCATCATGACACTTACAAAAAAGTCTCAAGAGTTATTACTATTTTCTGCAACAGTATCGAGTTTCATACCAAGGTGCAATTCGAACGGCAATATATCTGTCGTTACAGTCTCAAAAAATAGAAACGGATATACACAGGCAGTTTAATTACCTAGCGGTAGAGTTGCGTTCAGAGCTTGGTACACTAACTCTGGATGTTGACTTTCCTCCCTGTAAATATTTAGAATTATCATATTATCATTGATATTAGCATCCATCAAGATAGCTACACCTTCGGTATTTCATTTTTAACTCTTTTCGAGTGCGACTTGGAAAAAATGATTGCAACATTGAGAAATCTATCCCGCATTGCCGGAGTGCCTGAATTTATATACGGAGTATACAGATGATACATGAAACTAAAGAAAAGATACTGCCCTACATTATAAAATATTCGAGTTTCTTCCAACCCCCATGCCCTTGATGGTTTTTTAGTGGTAAACGAAGAATAACGGCTCGTTGCAAGTGCTCCTTCCTCAATCTCTTCATAATCATCATTGTTGCCCTGTTCCGCGCCATTTATGACCTGGGAAATTAAAATTGAATCCTAATTCGGAAAGAGAAATTTACTACTTGAACGTACTAGGGAAGATTCCTTGATCACAATTTTTCCATCCAATATTTCAACTCTTGGACCAGATTCACTACCAAAAATATTTCAACTAACATCCACCAAAATCATAAACTCACATTCTCATCATATCATCATGTGCAGAAACTCTTCTGTTGGCCTGCAGTAAATTCTTAGCGGCTGATTTTTGAGTTGATTGCGTTGTTGTGCGGCTGTTCTTTCGGTCTTTTCCTCTTTTAGAGAGGTAGGAACTTGTTACAAGATCTGCCAAAGGCAAACTGGAAGATGTAGAAACAAATGCGGGATCAAATCGGGAGGAACTAGATGCTGGAGAGATCATTTGCATGTTATCGCTATTCGCTTCATGTCGCCCGCCTATCTGATAATCATATGGTACACATAAAAGAATGCTCGCGAACCCCAACCATTCTCCCAACCCACATGTATCTTTATTTTCTTTTTTGTTGACTCCGTCATATCTGGCAAAGCAGCAATCAATCAATGGATGAATGAGAATATGTGAGAATTCTATTCAAAAATGTTTTATTGTAGGTATGGTGTCATACAATTAATTCTTTTTTTTGTTAATTAATCACCCCCGTCGGGGTGTTGTGGGCAGCGGTTTCTCGCAGTATAATATGGAATACTGACTGAATATATACAATATGATGTTGAAAATATCAATATCTTAATTATTCTGCACTGTATTTATTACAATGGAATTTGTTGCATGCCCATATATTATACAATATACCACAACGCATACCAGTGCAATGCTCATTGGGTACCCATTGTCAAATCAATTAGCCATATAATAGCATATTAACGTGATCTGAAAATAATGAGTTTGGGATCCATTTTTTTGCCTCCTGAAAGGCGCCTGAAGTCAGACATTCACAAGCTTCATCGAGAACTCATAGAGGAAGATATTCGAAATGGTATTGTGAATCCCGATAGAGCACTCCATGATTTGACACAAAGATTGGGTAGATTGTATAATACTGCACCAGATGACCCAAAAATATTTTCTACGACTATTCACTCCCGCAATGGTGTGTGCAAGTCTACATCAACAGTAGCAGAGCGAATACCAAACGGGCAGAATCAAAACGTAACTTTTCCACCCTTGACCGCAACTATTTTGTCATCAACTCATACTCATGGTGGAAAATATGAGGTTACAAATACATTCAATCCGTACCAACCTGCAATACAAGCGACTGTTTCTCATAGTGAATTCAATATGAATACTCCAAAATTATGGCCAAATCCACAATCTTACGACTGTTATGCTTCGTCAAAATTTCAAGAAAATGAGAAATATTTCACATCATCGCCTCTTGTATCCGATCGCCCATGCAGCAAATCCCACACATTACTGCCTCCATCAATTAGAGTATCCAAAACGAGTGCCCTTCAACAAACTTTGTATGAATGTGGAAAGTTAAAACGAGGGAATATTTTGAAGGAGACAGAACTTGACGATAAGGCAGAGAATGCTTTACAGCATCATCGAAATACATTAAGAACTCACATTCGGTGGTTGGATGACGAAAAGGACCTCATTTTTCCCACCGGAAATAGAAGCGAGACTTTCAATCATTCGTCAGATCGGTCCGTTTCTTCGATCTCCGCCCTTTCTGGAACAGGTAAAGCTATTAATTCTAATAAACATAGAATTCCTTGCATTACCTCCTTATTGTAGAACATTCGTTGCCTCGCAATACAGTACACACTACTTTGCGTGCGCCTTCGCTGGAAAATAGTGCAAATGTTTTCCGCAAAGGTCGAGTACACCATACGAGAAAAGTCAAGCACTGTAGAAAACTGCCAAAATCATTGAATTCTATTGATCCTATGGATTACAAAGCTGAAATGACTGTCCAGAATCTGACGAGTTTCAATGCATGTGTTCAACCAAAGATTGGGATTCTCCATGTTCCAAGCCAGAATGAAGTTACGTCCATACTTGTTCAGCTCACTAGAAAGCAAATAATGTGTTATCAAACGCGAGTAATTGAATCTGCTAGATTGGTGAAGGCTTTAAAAGATGCAAAACATGTTACACCAGGTTTTCAAGCTATTATTGCTCTACACCACGACTTTGTTCGCACTGCTAGCGTCAACATAAATCCACAACTCCTCAGTAAATCGCAAATACAATCAATTGTTCAAAATCATGTTCCTTGGTTGGATGGTAAATCTGTTGGAAGATTATTGACTTCTTATGACACAACAAATACCGGGATCATACGCTTTGTTCGCATCTCGAGTACGCTGGTGTGCTGTTTCGAACCTGCTATGATAAAACTTGCAAGCGCGCTCGATAATAATAACAAAAAATGGAGCAACTATTACATATCGAACGATAGTATTGAGCTGGGAAGATTACCAAAGTCACAGCGCAGTGCCAGCACCTCAAGTGATCTGTCAAGAAATGGTAAGTCCCAGAGATCAATTTTGGACATGTTGTCTAGTGAAGACACTTTAACTGAAGGCGAATGGAGAGACTTCCGGGGAGAAATTTTTGTGATTCGATTGTTGCATAAAATGTTCTGCGATAGTAGTGGGTATTTAGGATTAGAAAATTCTCAATCTCAACCTGTTGTAGCTCGCATGAAGTTGGAAGATGTTAGGGAGATGTTCACCTGCTGTGTCACAAGTACAGATGAAGAGAACAAAATGGATATTATTATAGGCCCCATGGTTCAATACTTGATGGTTCAGTTATCTAAAGAGTTAGTTGGTATTGATCCTAACGTTCGAGGAAATATTGGAACTGACCCTGTTTTGGCGACGACTGTGAGGGTTGATAAAGTAATGAAGTATGGTGGTTTAAAATCTTTGTTTTCGCAGCTTACACTGGACGAGGAAATGCTGGTAGATGCTGTCCTAGTTCATCCGAATGTATTAAGAGAATTCATCTCTCAAGTTCGAAAATTTAGAAAGGAATCTCAATCTAACGTCCATAATTTAAATTAAAATTTGAATTGTCATGAATGTCGGATTTGCTCTGGTGATGGCAGCAACAATAAAAAGACTAAACATTTTCAAGAGAAGAGGAAACAGATTGTTTACAATACAAGGTTTCTTGTTGTGCAAGCTCGCCTTGCAGTAGTGCTAGATAAGTAGGCGAAGGCTTTTTTTGTACTTCTTTTTGATGACAATCAACTAATTTTTCAATGAACGCTGCGATAGACCCTCGCCGAAGCTTCAACGCAAGCCAAACTTCTGCATGAATGATACGATATGTTTGTAGTAACTCCAAGATTGATTCTCTTTTCTCTGACGATGTACTGTCACATAGGGAGCGAATGTTTTCCTCTGGATCCAGAGGGTCGACGAAAGGGGTGTCAAGGCGACTCAGTTCGCCTCTGGAGAAAGATGGTAGTATGTGTCTGGCCCTCAAATCGTCAAGAAGTTTTACATCTTCTCTCCAACATAAATCTAATGGAGTAAGCCGCCTAGTTAGAAACAAAATTAGTAGCCGTCCATTCGAATTTAAGAGCCCTTCTAACGAGAATTCAGGAAGAAGAACATCAGTTGGCTTTGCAACCCCTTCCCTTGAAAATGAAGACATTTCGGGAATATCCGGGCAAACTGATAATATAATTTCTTTTTGATGTATATAGTCAATGGAAAGGTACCATTCGCTGAATGACTTGCAGTGTCGTTGCCACCATTGCTGAAGAGCACTCAACTTGTCTTCAGGTGTGGCATCGTCAACAGTGGTAGGCGTCATTTGGATTTCGAAAATGATAGTGCTATATTTTAAAACTACAAATCAGCAACCAGCATGTCCATCCCACATCGTTTTATTTTATGCCATAAAAAGCAATATTGTAAGCCTTATAATACCTGATGATTGACTAAAAATACAATAAGTCAATCGGGAATCATCAGGTTTTTCCGACCAAAATCCGCGGGCTGGTTTTGAGCTACAGGACAAAAAACCGACGGACCTAGGGACCGCCAGCACACCGGAACCGGAAGACCGGAGTGCAAAAACCAGACAACCAGAACATTTTGCAACCGGTCTTCCGGTTTTGAATATTATAAATAAAAATCAGAATGTCGACCAAAGGAACCGCAAACAACCTAGGAAACGTACGAATAAGTCAGCTGCACAGGCAGTGACAGTAGCATCCCTTTCTGCTGGCATTGTGGCGGCATTGTTCCACCCGTCAACTCGGATGATATTGCAGGATCTTTAGTTCAACATCACATCGCAATTCCTGTTGATCAATCGCAAGGAAAAGTTAAGAATGAGGTCCCAGATGAAGCTTTCGATCTGCAGACTTTCATGGAAGCTTTATCTGCGGCAATGGATGGGGAACAATTTTCAAAAATTCTATTGTCGCTTACTTTAGACATGCTTTATGTATGTGTATGGTCAAGCGCAAGTCACTACGGATATAATTTTAACGAGACAACCAGATTTGCTACCTTCTAGCAATAACAAATATCGATTGGGAAAGATAACCGTGAACGATATGAAAACATGAAGTCATGCAGCTTCGCATATGAACGAAGAATCCAACAAACGTTCCAGATTTTAAACCCGTAAGAGAAGCTAGGCTTAAAATAAATCTCTCGTGGCTCATGTAACGGTTGATCCAAATATACTGGAGTTAATTGCCGAGTATACCACCAAAATTCATCCTACAGATAAGATTCCTATCTTTTTTGAAATTGATCAGATTGCGGAGTATGCCAATAAACATGCTGGTTCATATCATGATCTTACCTGGTTTATCTGAAGAAAAGAAGAAAATTTGTATAATGAAATGCAGGAATTAAGAAAGCGATATAAATAGGATAAGGTTCGTCTTTTAAAATTTAACAATGATTTTCTGATGACATAGCATGTTCTACTATTCTATGCGACTGCCATACTAATTCTGTCAGTATATATAACTCTTTTGTTATAACTTATATGAGCATGTTCAATGAGCGAAACATCTTCTGGCAAAAATGCGTTGGAAATTTCTTCATCTCTAGCGTCATACCGCACTGATTCTCCAACATTGATGTGTGAAGGAATATTGGTGTTTGTCATAACGTGTCGGGCTTGCGACTGTACAAATCTTTCCACGCACAAATTGTGCAAGGTCACGCAAGTTAATACCATCAATATAACTTTATCCAGCTCTTCTTCTCTGCTTTTCCATAATAACATACCAAATCTAACTAACTGGCCAAATGCACGCTCCATCGTAAATCTCAAGCTAGATTTTACCCTACTGAAAATCCCCATCTTTTCACATAAATTTACATCTGTTTGGTCCAATTGTACAACAGCAGGACATAGTTAATGCGGTAATTGCAGTAACAGTTAATGCCATAACGATCCTTTGTTAGAACTGGGTCATCAACTAAATCAGAACATCATAACTCTTCGTCCCCAAAAATATCTTCAAAGCCCTCCACTATTAAGTCAATTAAGTCATCATATTTCACTGCAAAATCAATGGATTCCATTGTTAATAAAAACGAGATTGAAAAGTATAGTGAAATTAAAAAATAATATTTGTCGGTTGGCTGGTTTTCTGGAGTGCTGGTTCCTCTGCATGTATGTGTGCAGGGCCCAAAACCCGCACACAAGATGCACTGCTGGTTTCCCGCCAAAGATGTCCTGTGCGGAGTGGCTGTAAGACAGAGTACTTTGGACTTGTAAATGCTCGGCGTACTTACATCTACATGCTGACATATACAATATAATTCCTCCTCACATGACATATAGACTGTCTTCTATATAGATAGATGATAAGAAGTATACCATTACCCTTTGTAATTACAGAGCTGTGCAGCTTTTTTTGCGGTTTGAAATTCTATTTTCGGGGGTTAGCACCCTCTTCAAATCCTTCACGTTGTTGATCAAAGTACAAAACTCCTGTCACATATTGTGTTTCGAGTGAAGTAAACGTTTCTAATATTTAATGTTTGGCAAATTAACGTGGTGCTGCTTCGAGTCAATCAAAAGAGTGATGTGGAGAGATGTCTCGCTTGGAAATGGTCATTCGAAGGATAGCGTGATGACAAAACTAGGGAAATCAACGTCAAAACTTCTACTTTAAGCTTTCCCAGTCACTATCCATGGATTCCAAAGCTTATCAGCACTAATGAGCAACCATCAATTATCATTTACGATCGTCCCATTGTACGATGTGCTTGGGGAACTTGTATTAGATGAGAAGCAAGTAGATTCTACTGTATTTGAGCCGCTCATTATACACTATCCACAAGATGATCAATTCTTTTATCTGCCAACAACTTCCCCCTGGCCTTGTGTCTGGATTTTAACTTCTCCCCACCACCTTCCATAAATTTTCCTAACGTAGATTTGAAATTGTTTACGATGGTCTCCATACTCTCGTGGTTTTTCTTGTTTTGGTTTGTAGCCCCGAGTATTGTGAACTGTAGTCTAATCGACAGATCACTTTCTTTTGGTTGATCTGGGCATGATGTCGGGGTAGCAAAGACGTCAGAGGCGCAATTTGTTCCGCATGCAACAGTAGACAAAAATGTAGTAAACAAGTGAAACTCGTTTATGATGCGTGCTGCATTGACCACAATGGGTGGAGACTTTCCTTATTTGCTGCTCTAGAAAGCTGCTGGTGGTACCACTTCGTGCAAAACCCAAGGTGTTTTGAATTTATATTTTTATCCAGCAAGCTGGGTGTGGACAACAATACTCGTGTGTTTATTGTTTAGGTTAGCGAAAGAACCAAAACCATTTTCAGAGTGGTTAAATCATGCGGTTGGCTTGGGAGTTGCAGCTTTAACAGCTCCAATAATCTTAACAACGAATCAGTTTGGATAATTTCGCTCCAACGATGATAATGATGCTTGCACTATCGGAGGACTTTATCGAATGGCATTCTTTTGTTATGGCCTGTTCATCACATGCCTGATTGCGCTAACTGTCCTGTATTGAAGATCAGATATGCTGAGTATGTTAAACAGGGACATGTTTCCAACCAAATGGAAATGATGAAATTAGTTTAGGATAATTTGCAATTGTACCCAGCATACAGTTTCTTACAACTTGTGTCTTTTTTTCAGCAAGCAAGAACGTTGTGGCTTCAGGTTCTAATGGGGAAATTTTTTTTGTTTCGCGTACAATGTTTAGTGTGAACATTGCAACAGCCAGCCAGTGAAGCTTCTGATATATTTGTCGCCGACTTGTTGGACAATGCCGTGGATCCACTCCTAGAATCTAGGCAAAAGCCGCTCCTAGAAACGGACCAACCAAGAAACTAATAGAGTTCGGGAATCAGTTATACATTAAGAATATTGAATCATACAATATATAAGATTATGCCAAAATTACACACAAGATTAAGATTGTTGTTTCTGATTGTAAATCATTGTGAGTTGAACCCGAATTCTTTCTGTAATTGCATTCATATCATCTTCCGCAGGGATATCGATAACTTTTGCACCATAGTGTGCCAGTACGGGTTGGGTTTTCTCATGAAATTCAGCAAGTCTCGTTCTTAATTTTTCTTCTGTGTCATCACCGCGTTTAACCAAAGGTTCTCCGGTAACATCATCCAAACCTTCCGTTTTCGGCGGATTGAAGTAAATGTTATACGATCTTCCGCTTGGAGGATGAATTAATCGCCCGGTGATTCGTTTAACCAACAGTTCATCATCTACTTTCAAATTTATGACGCAATCTATCGCAGCATTGTGATGATCTTTATTGAGAAAATCATCGAGTAAACGAGCCTGGTCAACAGTCCGAGGGAAACCATCCAAAATAAATCCTTTCCGACAACTGGGTTGCAGAAGAGCTTCAGACACAATATCTGCGACCAATTGATCTCCCACCAATTTTCCCGACTCCATGAGTGCCTTCGCTTCCAATCCCAATTTAGTTTGCTTTGAAACAGCATCACGCAACATATCACCAGTAGATAAATGTACAAGTTCAAATTCCTGTTTCACCTTCGGTGCATGCGTACCTTTGCCTGAACCTGGGGGCCCCACAAAAATCGTTCTCCTACAAATTACGAAGTAACTCGCAGCAAATTGTATTGAAAGTGGGATAATCTACTTACAAAGCTCGTTTTGACATATCTGCTTCTAACTTTTTACGCAAATCAGCCGGGGGAGTTCCTTCAGAGAGTAGTTTTTCGTAAGTAATTACTTTAGAAACCCCATCAATCATTTTTTGAACCAATTGTACTTCAGAAAGACCTAAACGCTGCTTGTTGGAAACATCAAATTTCGCACCGACTGCTGCAGAATGTTCTCCTGCAGACCCACGGGGTTGTAAATCATACGCCGCACAAACCTCCTCAAGCAACTGTTTATCTTCGTGATTTTCAGACTCCATTAATTTGTTGAACGCTGGAAGACGAACCATAACCGAAGCTCTCAATCCGGTACCCAAATTAGAAGGGCATGTACCTAAGAAACCTAACTTTTCATTCCACATTAATTTGGTGCCATTCTTTTCAGCTGACTCCTTCAGAGCGTTTGATAGTTTACAGAATCTAGCAAATACTGAGGTAATATCACCCCCTAATTCCATCGAAATAATGCGACAATGATCTTCTTCGTTGACCCATGCCAACGCTGTTTGGGCGTCATTGTGAAAAATACCGCGATTATTTGGCCACGAGCGTGCAGCACCTGCACCAGTCAACAAATTACGTGAAGAAGGAATTTGGAACAAAAAACCCCTTTCTTGAAGAAATGCCGTTTGTTCTGCAGACAGTGATCCAAGCTCATAATAAGTGCCCTGCAATTCACCGTCTAGCCCATTGAATGCATCCTTCAATACCTTTTCCACGCCAGCGCGATCTTCATCTGTAGTGCCAGCTGGTAATGAATAGCCCGATATGTTCCTTGCAGCTCGAATACGAGTAGAAACAACAAATTCATTGAATAGTTTCCTATTTTCATCAGTAAATCTCAATTTAGAGGGTTCAAGATCGATGGGTTGTAATTGTGATGTAGGATCATATCCATGCCATTCCCGGATGATTGGATAATACAAATCTTTGAACAACTCCCAGCATTCTTCATCCCCAGCGGTGGCACCCACACCCAAATGCGGTGTTACTACTCCTGTAAGTATCGCATTGGACAAAGTATATCCCTTGGAGGACTTGATGTTCTGGAGTTGACGAAACAAATCTGGTGTCAAAACCTTGCTCATGATGGATTTGTGTTGAGAAGTGAAATTAGGAAGTTCGTCATACTCAACATAATGGAAGCTGGATGTATTTTTGGGATCATCACAGTATCTTCCTCCATATTGTAAATATGGGTCTTGCACTTTATGCAATTCTACCCGCTCGTCCTCTCCTTTTAATTCATGAAACTTTTCGTCTCCTCCAAGTATATGATACTGTGGGAACTTCTGAACTTCATGCTTGTGAACACTAACTGCCCCACCCATTTCTGCTAACTGACCTGATGTTGATTGTACAAATAGTGCTTGGTATATGGTATACATAGTAAAAGAACCGTTTCGCTTTTTTGCATGAGAACTCTATATACAGTATCCTATTTCAGTTTTGATTTTGAATGCTGTATTTTTCGGTTTTTCAGGTTAGAAATTTCTCGGGGATTTTTTGGTGAAAATTAGGCGTAATATTCGATGGTTTATTTATGTAAGCGCTAAATTTAATTATTATTGGCGATGTCACATCATACTGGATGCATGAATCTGGTATATCTATCATGTATATTAATTTGAAAAATATTGTGAATAGAATAAACCTCTAACGCCTAATAAGTGGATGATTAATATGAGTAAATTAAAATTTTCAAAACTTCTGAATCTCGTCCTACATATCACATAAAATACTAACTATATCAAATGGTACCAGAGCCTCCAATAACAGGAAACTTCAGACACACAAAAGGTAAAGTTTCTCCTTCCGGATTTTCCCCCTCTTCTTCATCAACGAGAGTTTTCTTAGGCCTCAACTCTGGTCTCAAGTTCAATATTGATCTAACCAAATGAGATTTCACCTCCTTTTCATGCTTACCATCCACTTCAACAAAGATGGATACAAAATCCACCGGTAATCCATATCGCAAAACAGATTCAACAAATGATTGAATTACCTTAAGGTGGACCCAACCACTAAAAACTTCTCCAAAATGAGCTTTGCACCAACGCAATACAGTAGCTTTGACTTGCTTCAATTCATCGGTAGATTGCTTAATAACAGCGTCCACACCACCTGTTTTAGCGGAATCATAGACTAATTCACGAACATTAAAGCGCTTTTCACGAAACGAAGCCTTAATTTGATCAAGATACTCAACAAAAGCTCCTAAAGATAAATAATCTGTTTCAAGACAATGGCAAAAAAAGAGAAACTGACCGACCTGGTGTAAATACATCGTCCTGATAGTAACCAGCTTCGTAATGGCCACGCAGTACTGTAATCGCGTACATGACGGATTCGCCTTCCTCATGGACCTTTTTCTTACTTCCAGGAACTACAGGACTTCCTGTGATCGATCCACGTTTCAAGCCCTTGCCAAATTTTCCATCGTTCAAACCCAATGCAGATGAATTGGTCCAGTCAGGGCCACCAAAGGCGGCAATTGAATTGCCAATGCTTTCGTAAGTGTTCAGAAACTCTAACAAGAAAGTTAATTTCCAGTGCCGTAGCAATCACATAGACATTTTCAATTACCTTGTTCCAAAGATTTAGGTAAAACCACCATCACCGTGAGGAGATGTTCTGAATTTTGAATATCCAATTTCGCAATTTTCTCCGGGGTCAAAAAATCTTCAAAATCAGAAGTCGCCAAATTGATAATCTGCCGACGTTTGGATGCTGCAAGGGCAAGATTTTTGTCCGTGTAGCTTGTGGTCAACAATTTTAATTCCTCTTCTGTTTTTCCAGCCATAGCTTGAATTTGACCGACCAGTTCTCCTAACTGCTTTCCTTGATATTGATAAGATGCAAAATCCCACTGAAACTTTTTTAAATATGCTTCCACTGAAGTTTCATTGACCCGAAGATTTTGACTTTTGTCATCAATCAACTCTGCATATTGACGCTCGATCTTTCGCACAACATTCTATACCACAAGTAATAACAAAACTTTGGATTCACTATATTCAGTCTACTTCTCACCTCGACTTGTGTTCCAATTTTCGATAAATCATCGGAAAGTGCCATGAGGGAATCAAGCGTTCCAACAACGAGACTTGGAGTTTCAAAACGATTCATTCTACCCCCCTTTAGATCTACCTGGTGCGCAATACCACTGAACGTGGTTGCGGCACTTTCCTTGTTGTTTGGCACAGTGATAAGCAAGATATTTGACATTCCTTAAATTGTGCAGATTAATTAAGTTTGAAGAAGTCAGATTATTCTGAGCACAATCCAATAATAATCCAACAATCGAATCTATATTTATTTTAGCAATTATCGATCATATTAGGGGTAATTAATAAGTCACCATGCATATAAAATAAAAAGACGCTTTTATGGTTCACCTTCAACCTTATTAGGCGGTTTCCAGTTTGTCATTTCCATCATTTATTTTCAGTTGCCCGGGGGAACATTGAAACTAGAAACATTGAACAAAGGACTGCGACTAACGATATAGATGGATTCTGTCGAAACACAACCAGTTCTCAACAAGACCTTGGGATTCATAGGGTGCGGCAAAATTAGTTCTGCTCTATGCCGCGGTTTTGCTTCGGTCCCATCCGATCAACGACCTATTAGAATATTAGTGTCTAGAAGAAGTGAAGAAAAGAGCAAAAAGTTGCGTGACGATTTCCCTGACTTAATCCAAGTGGTTGATTCCAATGAAGAAATAGTACTCGAAAGCGATATTGTTTTTATCGGACTTTTGCCTCAAACAGCTGCAGTGGTGCTACCCGCGTTACCATTCACAGACAAGCAACTCGTAATGTCTATGATGGCAGCAGTAGATTTCGAGGCGATGAAGCAATTCTTAGCATTTTCAACTTTAGATGTTGTCCGTATTGTGCCCCTACCTTCATCTGCTAGAAGGTCAGGACCTATTCTTCTCTATCCACCCCATCACCAAGCTGAAACTATCCTTAAACTAATTGGAACGCCTATTGTTTGTTGTTCTGAGAGTGAAATGAAACCTATGGTTTCTGTTACTGGACATATCAGCAGCTTTTATGAATTGATGAGGACAACCGAAAACTTTTTGATTGAAAATGGTAAAGTTGGAATCCAGTAGATGCAAATGACTGATTTTGCACCATTATAGGTGTCGCGTCCACTTCTGCTCACGATTTTATTACTTCTTTCTATACCAGCCTTGCAAGTGGAGCTGAACAATCTCATGAAAGTCTTTCAGGTGAGGAAACGGGTTAATACCGTGTTTGGAGTGTCTGAAGTTTCCTTTAGAACTGAGAGATGAGGCTGCAACTCCTGGAGGTTTAAATGAGGAAAGTGTTAACAGATTATTATTATCGGAGCACTTTGATTTGCAGCTCAAAGTAAGAGTTCATGTGTGTTCTTTCTATCTTTTATGTTGATGAATTTTTCTTAGTCCCTATCAGCTATATTGGCTCGTCTAAACAAAGCCAAAAAGTAATCTGTAACAATTTTGTTTGTAATCTCTGGTTAATGAGGTGTGGATAAGAGAAAAAAGTGGGGACGTTGAGATATTAATTGTGGTTAAGAATAAAAGAATTTTATACATTCTATAAAGTGTCGCGTTCAAGTTTTCGCTTCCATCCAGTTTATGTTTGAGGAGGAATTAGTCACTCATACATTTTTAAAAATTATATTTGTATTATAGTTCATTTTTGAAATTAAATACATTACGTGCACTGTCTTCAAGAATTTTGGTAATGGTTGCAGTCCACGTGGAGAGAGTAATTTGCTGAATGTTGCATCAATTGTATTCTTGTTTACAATAAGTGTCTTCTCTACTGTAACTGCATGTCCACTTTGAGTTATATGTTGTTTAAGCATGAAATTTTGTGAATAATAAGGAATATGGACGCAAGAACTTGGTGCTTTCTCGCTTAATGCATAGTCTATTTTGTGCTTGTAATTAAGAATTGACGAGCGTTTTATTCTCCCACACGGGAACGCGGAATCTTTTTTGTGAGCAGTGATCCTTTTCAAGAGACCACGTGCTATTGGTTGAATGGAAATCGTTTGAAGATGAGGTTGGAGTGGGAACATGAGGTGGGAAGTGTAGACTGCAGTATTATTGCCTGGAATTGCTCAAAATATGCAAAAGTTTTAATTGTTTTTTGTTGTGTAGAGATGTTATCGAAAGGAAAAATAACTTTGAGAGATAGTTTCACAGATTTAGATGATTACAAACTGTTACATCTCAGCTGGTTGTAGCGCCATAGGATCATATCGATAGGCGCTGCAGCAGTAAATTTGTATGATTAATGACCTTAGATTGGATCAAATAACAATTGCAGTTAAAATAGGTGGAAAATGCTTTTGAACAATTAGAGCAGTATGAAATTTTCCGTTTGCTTGCATTATTTCTTTAACATCCAGAACGTTATGCATTTTTTATATGATCAATGAGTTCTAACATCCTTCTGTGACCATTAACAAGACCAATTCTGATTTCGACTTGCTTTCCATAACCTTTTTGCTGTGGTTTTAGTTCAATTCATCAAATGGAACACGAACACTGCAACCACACAAGCCCAAGCAACCAGGGTGCATCTTAACTACACGCTCCATCCTCATCGATGATACAAAAGATATTGCGGGAGTTTAAGCGTAACCAAGAATCACGACGTAGAGATCCAATACCATCATAGACACCATACCATTACCAAAAATCTTCATCTATATGAAAGGATCCGGGCTCAACTTTTATATCAGTTTTCAAACTACCAATGTGTTAAATAAAGTGATAGTTCGCAATTCTCTAACATTTAGTCATGTACAGCGTATCCCAATTGTTGCGTACTACTCCGATGAAGGTGGCTTTTAGAAGCGCAAAATATATATGCATTATTAATTGTCATTCAAAATCGGACAAGAGTGTTCCATATCCCCTAATCTATCTCTATTTTGTACCAACTACTGTATTTATTATTTATTTATTATTCATTTATACTGTACTTCTATATTGATATAGAAGTACTAGTATACTTCGAATCAACATGATTCGTGAATTGTAGCCATCTAAACACTACCTTCACCAAACTTTGGATCAAAGTTTGTTGCGGGTGCAAAATTTTGTCTAACCGGGGTGAAACTGAAAAAGGAGACACTACATCGTCAACCATCTTTTTGTCTGATAGGTATGCTTGCTTTTGAATGGGAAGTGATTAGATGCTGCCACTTTCTAGCTTTCAACACAATTATATTAACTTCTTTCTTCAACATGATTGCAAACAATCACTATATTGGGTTGACAACCAATACTGCCGCACCGGGGGCCAACAAAACCACCTTGTTCCTTGGTGATCTATCAGCCTTCTGCACCGAACGGGATATTCATGATATTTTTTCACCGTATGGGGATGTTATGGAGATTAAGATAATGAGAAGCGAGGAAACACATCGCAATCTGTCATATGGTTTTATCAAATTTGCCTCTCACACGGCTGCAAAAAAAGCATTGAACGGGTTGAATGGAATTCTGTTTTGCGGCAGGAATTTAAGGTAAGCATGGAATCAATTGGACGTAATGCATTCATCACTTCTTACAAATAGAGTTGGATGGGCGTCTTATAAGAACAAAAAAGAACCCAAGATTTTGCAGCATCATGATAGAATGGATTCCTCATCTGTACATATCAGCTACATTTCGTACCAGCTAAATCATATTATCACAGAGGAATCATTGCGCATATTGTTTAGTTCTTTTGGTGTCGTACTAGATACTTCCATTAAGAAATCTTACATAGACGAGGTAATTAAGAGCATTAAGAAACATGCATCAGTTTTAATGAGATTTTTATCAGGGCATCAATCGACAATGTGGATATGGATTTGTACATTTCTCTTCATCCCAAGTTGGCATTGAAAGCGCATTGGCATCAGTTACTGGACTTAATGATGTCACAATTGATAATGTCAGTTACAAGTGCAGTGTTAGTCACAACTTGGAAAAGCAGCTAATGGAACCACAACGTAGAATGGACGTTTCTCCTTTTCTCCATGAACTTAAAAGCTCGAATTTTCGTGATGCAAGAAGACGAACCAAGGATAATTTCCAGTCATCCGCATCTGAGTTCGGCAATTTCAATCTTCCGTGGAATAACCATTTCGGTCATTTCCACCGTGATGAATCGCGGTATCCTCAACAAATTTCCCTCAGCGCTTCCTCGAATCTGAGTTGTTTGTTTGACTCTATCGATCAGACCATAGTGATGCGCTGTAGACAGAAATTTGAAGAATCGAACTTCGAAACAAGTTTCGGCACTATTCCTCGAAGTATGGCCACCAGCAATATCCATGGTTTCCAAGGAACTTTTGGCTCATGTCCAACATCAGATCCTCATCGAGAGATGTTTAATCCACTATCGTTGTCATATACATTCTTGAAGGAACAAGCCAAACACCTTGAAGCAACTGAAAGAGACAGTTTAGGAAGCAACGATTCATCCAATAGTGCACAATCGTTTCCAGATGATAACAATTTGGTATTGTCAGATGTGATGAACATCGGCTTTGATTTTCATCGATGCTTTCCCACCTCCAGTGATGGACGCACGGAATCATTTTAATGTTCCGTTGTTGCGGTGCTGAGGTTTGAGAAGATATGCTCACTAACATGTGCATCCACTGCTGACAATGGATCATCCAACAAGTAGGATATCAAGGATGGCTCAGTTCAAAGTTTTGGTTGAAAATAGCCTGTTTACTTACTACTACTCCATTTCTTCATGAGAAAAAAGCAACGCGTGGTAGATCTTTTTGTTTTGGTGTCATTTTTCCTTCCGCCTCGTATCATGTGTCTCAATTCTAGGCTTTGTAGTTATCTTTTATCAACAGCGATTGTACTTATCGATTATATTCCCCTATGCTCGTTGCATTCACCAATTTAGATCGTGTTAAGGTGCTGCATACAGACATGGCGCTGATGGTGAATACTGTTCAAGTTTGTGTAGTTTTTTCTTGCCTCAGCATCTCTTTTTATCAAGATAATTTGAAGAATCATCTTCCGTATAGTCATACCATACCTAATCTAAGTAGCACAGCATCAACTTTGGTTGTATGGAAGCTTCCTTGTATAAATTTTACTTAAAAAAGTTTAAGTCATATAGTTATTGAAAAGAGCTCATGCATAATTCGGGAAACCTATCGTCGAAATCCAAATTATCACACCTAGTGATAATACATATGCATATTAAACCAACAAACAGCTGAAATGCAATAATGCACGAAAAAGCTAATAAAAAAGAAAGAAGCCGATGTTAAATCTTTCAATCGCAGGAGCAGGATCAATTCTCATCCAATTCACTCTTCCCATCATATCTCTGATTGTCGGCGGGTAAACTTAAGTTTTTTCTAAAACGATTAATTATGGAACGTGTGGAAACACCAGATTTGGAAGCAGACTTTGAATTTTTTACAGCAGCCGAGGACATCAGAACATCGCGATTAAAGGAACTTGATCCATTACCAATTGCTGGTGAACCAGCCAATTCGGATGATGATGTCCCTGGACTTAATTGATTTGCGTGTCTATTTTTCGTCGCTACTCCAGTCTCAATATGCGCATATGTTGGAGTATAACCAGTGGTCACTCGAGAAAGCTGAGTTGGTGACTGACTTGCCCGATTCCAATTATCCCATGCTTGATTATTTTGACTGTCTGGCGCAGTGTAGGTGGAAGGCAAAAGTGCCGTGTAGGTCATTAGGGGACTACCATTTGACAGCACAGGACTTGAGACATATGCAGGGATAGAGTTACCAGGATTGGGTGAGTGGAGAAGTTGACCTACGTTGAAGTATGAAACATGCTCGTCCCTAATCGAGTCATTAGAGATGCCAGTGATGCTTGGACTCATAATAGGGGATGGAACCCAAGCCGTAACACCGGGAGGCGGTGGTGCAGGTCCGGTGATGACATGAACAGGTGAGGTTGGAACAAAGCTACCCATTGCAATGGGACTCATGGGCAGCCCGTTATTGGAAGGATGAGATAACACCGGTATCAAAACAGGACCAATTTGCATAGGTTGAACAGTGGAAGGAGGTAATCCTTGCTGTCCATTTTGAGTCATACCTCCGACAATACCCTGACTTCCATGAACAGCATAGTTTGGATTCCCTTGATGGTTACTAGGTACGAAGCTTGAAGTAGCAGCTAATACACCTTTCTGCTGAGAATGGGGACTACCAGCTGTCATAACGTGCACCTGACCAATTATCTGAGATTGATTCATTTCATTCAATTGGTTCAATGGAACAAAGCTGTCGGGATGGTTGATATGGCCTGACTGTTGATTTGAGTGTGCCGGGTTAGGATTATGAGAAATTTGCATTGAATGCATCGAAACAGAGACAGGAATAGAACTTTGATTAGGGATATGACTTGTACCAGACATTTGAGTCAAGTAAACTGGCTGTCGAAACACCGGAGCTGTGACTTGATGCATCATTGTAGAGGTCATATTGTGAGGAATACCCCCAATATTTGAGTTAGGGACTAATACACGATTGTTGGTAGAATTATACGAAATTTGTGAGCTGGTATTAGCCGCCGGCTGATCCATTGAATGATTGGAGATCGTTTTGCTGAACTGATACTCACATCCTTCTGCTGAAGAGTTTGGAGATAGCATCACTTGCGGAAGCGATGGAATAGCTGAAAGTGGCATATGTCCCATCGAAGGAGTTGACTGGATGCTTTGTTGAGAAGATATTGGACCAGAATCATGATGAGCATTTGAATTCAACACTTGAGGCGATAAAGATTCTTCGCTGTGAATCAACTTGCTCAAATTATGACTAATGCTGGATTTGTAATTGACTTCTTCGATAGTTGTATCTTGGAGCGTTTTTGCTGCCAAAACAGCAGACTCTACGCCCTCTTGGGTCACATCAAAATGAACAAACCCATAACCACATTGACGACCGACATCTGGCTCAATAGTAGATTTTTTTATACTGACATCTCTAACAACACCAAACTGCGAAAACAACTGACTTAAAGATTCTTCAGTTACCAACCTAGCAATCTTGTGTAATCGTTACAAAAATGCACAGATTAAGAACGAAAATCCTTATACCTGATATGAAATGAAGCTCACATGCACTGGTGAAGTTTCCAATTCTTCTTGCTTCACATCTTTAGGATTCTGTTTGTTTCGATATGCTGCCCAGTTCACTCTGGAAAAACACTATAACATAGCATAAATCTATTCATGGAAACACTCCTACCTCATGCGTCGACCACGCAAAACCTTTCCATCCAAATTCTCTAAAGCAGCTTTTGCAAAGAGGGGATTGGAAAACTTTATAAAACCATAGCACAAATTACGATTGGTTTCTTCACTTTTCATTATCTTGATTTCCGTCACTTCTCCATATCGTGAGAACTCATCTTTCAACTCATTTTCCGTGCAAAATATAGAAAGGTCTCCAACAAATAAAGAACTCTTGTTGGTAGCGCTAGAATGTGCAGTATTGTTGAGGCTTGTGGTAGACATTTTCTATATGGTCAGTGCCAGTTAAAAGTTGCACAAACTGGACTGTAAATTTTCTTGATGGTACTGTCAAATCAAGCGTGCAACATCCGTATGTCAAATGAAGGATCAACGTGTTATTTTCTACAGACTGTTGTACTATGTTATATTCCTCAATTGTACTCCAAAGTCAATATAATATAATGGTATTTGGGTGGTATTCATTAATAATTAAACAAAGCTACTGTAACGCGCTATGGCACCATGCTTCTGCTGGCGCTCTGCCCTATGGGCTAGATTTTTTTTTTTATTTTGAAAAATCGTCCACGTTGAAAATTCCGCCAATTATCTCGGTTTTTGCGCGGCAGTAAGTAGCGGTTAGGCTTTAGTCCGTTTTGAAAACCATTTGGATTTCAATATTCCTAATGCCATATTGTATTGTAACACCTCCAGTCAATTGAGTTCTACAACATCATTGTTCATGAATCAAAGCATCGTCTAATAGTCTCCATTTTGGAATTTCACTTGCCTATCACAATTCTGCACGCTGCTATTTGAATACCTTTCGTCTTTCTGATGTCTGGTGTTAGTTTACAATCATCAAATTTTGAGGGGGCAAATATGGACAATGTGGACAACCCCTCACTTCATGACGACGAAGGTCAAGATTTATCTGTATCTCAAAATCAGATCTTTCCCAGCGTTCCACCTTGTAGTGTTCTCCCATCTTCACCGACGCCCTTTGACGATTCACTCGGGAAGAATGTTTTAGATGCTTTTCACAATTTGGAAGAGAATGTGGGAAAATTAAAGCAAAACTTGGAAAAACAGTTCAATGACAGTGAGGTGGAAGACGATGAAGAGGATGAAGATACTTTGGAACTTGATGAAAGTCTCCGACAGCAGATTGAAAGCAGCCGTTTAGCTAGTTTCAATCGGTCAGATTCATCTACTTCGTCGGGAGAAGATGCGCAAGAGATGGAAGATTTGATAAATGTCTTGAATCGCCATGACCATATTCTGGATGAGAAAAGCAAACCACGCAGCGGATTTTTTGCATCATCCTCTGGTAAACGTGGGAAGTACTCCCCAAGTGACAGTGATGATCTAGACAATGATGATGACGAGGAAGAAAGTAGTAGCGCAAGCAGTAACAGTAGGGGAAACCATAATTTTGTCGGTAAAATATTTGATTTAATTAACACGTTGCAACATCGAGAAACCATCCCGACTGTTGATGAATGGGACAATGACGATGATGCTGGATATATAACAATATCTTTATCGGAGCAGGAATTTGTTGAATTTGAGGAGGTAAGTAGTTGTATCACATAGCATTTCTTTCTTTTCATCTTTATCATAGAGTAATGCATATCGATGGTTTCTGGACCGAGAGTCTATTAAAGCAAACCCCTCTAGTCATGCTAATAATGATTTATCTATAAAGCTGGAGTCTAATCAATCCAATAGTGCTCAATCAACATTAATTGGCCAAGAAAACCCATCGAATGTCTTACCCATGACTGCTCCATCCATGTTTGATGGTCACTTTGGAGCCCCATCGATATATTCTTCATCTTTCCAAGCTCCTCCCGATCCTAGCACTATCAATCGCAGGCAAAGTATGGGTGAAAGACGGAGGTGAAATAAGATTAATTCACTGTTATCGGCATTACTTATTGATGATTTCATTAGAAACGAAATCATCGGACAGCATAAATTCCAAGGAGCGGATGGCATTCACTGCTTTTTCAATCTGAAAGTTATATTTGAACCTTATCGTACAGGATTCGAAGAATCAAAAGATCTTAAACATCCCAAAGGCACCATTATTGCTGGACGCTATGAAGTTTATGATGTTCTTGGCCAGGCTGCGTTTTCCACCGCTTTACAGTGCATTGATTTGGCAGCCGAAGAAAACGAGGCTCAATGGGTTTGCTTAAAAGTTATTAAAAACAACAAAGATTTCTTTGACCAGTCATTAGATGAAATCAAACTCCTTCAATATATTAATTCCAATGGAGATCCCGATCGTCACCATGTTTTGCGTCTTATTGATTTTTTTTACTGCAAAGAGCATTTGTTCATTGTATCCGAGCTTCTGAAGGAGAACTTGTACGAGTTTGGACGTTACATTCGAGAAAATATGCTTGAACAGTATTATACGTTGCCTCGTTTGAAGCGAATTTCAAAGCAAGTGCTTGAGGCATTAGCGTTTATTCATTCATTGAAACTTATACATTGCGATGTAAAGCCTGAAAATATTGTCATCAAGTCATTTTCACGGTGCGAAGTGAAGTTAATTGATTTTGGAAGTAGTTGCTTCACTACCGACCATCTAACAACGTATATTCAAAGCCGATCTTATAGGTAAGTGTTTATGTGTGACACGACTCACATGTATTTATAAATTTTTGAAATGCAGGGCTCCTGAAGTGATTATTGGTCATCCATATGACTCACGGATTGATATCTGGAGTGTAGGAGCTGTATTGGCCGAATTGTACACTGGATATGTGCTGTTTCAAAATGATTCGGTCCCCACCATGCTTTCACGTATTAGTGGTGTTATGGGCCCATTCCCAAAGCATGTCCTGCAGAATGGGAAAGATACTGGAAAGTACTTTACGACTTCAAATATTGTTTACGAAAGAGATGAGGAGGGTACATTTCATCTCATTTTCCCTAAACAAACAAACCTCACGTCGAGATTGCACTTTCATCACCATCATTCAGGAGCATCCTTGGTCCGCAAAATCGCTACAAGTGAGCTTGAAGATGAAGAACAGTTTGTGGATTTTGTTAGGGCAATGTTGAATCTTGATCCCGCGAAGAGAGTAACAGCAATTGAAGCATTACAGCATCCATGGTTAAATGACGCTGATACAGTCCAATTCAAGGAGTATATTATTGGTCAGCCGGCACAGCCGCATCAAAGCTACGGTCAACATACCAGTGATCCAGAAGCATTGGAAGAGGATGAAAATGGTGAGGATGAAATAGATGAATCAGAGACGGATAAAGCGCTATTTTACGCCAAATACCCCGTTGGAGGAGAAGCGGAAGAAGATTTTGAAGTCGATGAGGAGGATGAAGATGAGGAAAGCGCAGATAATATATCTTTCGAGAAATCTACTTTCTTAGATGATCTTCAAAGAGAAAATGGTGTGACACTTGAAGACGATCTAACCACTTATGAGAATGAACTGCAGAACTCATACATCGTTGATCAATCGTTTGGTGACCAGTAATTTAATCTTTCTGCTTGTTTTTTTTTTGTTTTATTCATACGATACGGCTTGAAGGAGCTAAATGTGCTGCAATTAATGTGAGGGTGGTAGTGTGTAGAGTAAATATTCTATTTATATATTTCTATTTTATATTATACTTTGTTTTACTGATGTTAGCTTTCTAGGTAGTTTGTCTCTTCGTTTATGATGATTTTGCATTGTCGAACTACTGTAGCTGTCTTGAATATATCGGCTAGTAGGTAATGCAGATGTGGTAAAGATAAATATACCCAGCAAACACAACCAGGCGTTACTTCTATTATCGTTATTTTTATATAGAAGTATATTATATAGAAAATGTGCTCTTACTTATTAAAGAAATCCCATATCTGGTATATCATTAAAAAATAAATGGAAATCATAGTTGGTATACAATACCATGTACAAAATTGCATTACAACGCAATCTGGTGGCTTTGTATAAGTTTAATTTTGCTCTTTTTTGTTTATGATTTTGAATAAATAGATTGTGACGATGAGCCTAGTTAGGCCTTTTGTTAGTTTTGTAGTTTTGTATTTATATGGTATAATAATAGTTCATGGTTCACCGTTAAAATAATAAATTGTCGTCCTGCTGTCGCCCCATAAATGAGAAATGTGGCTTCCTTATCACCGTCGTCCAAATTCCTCTTCTCTGTATACACGTCGTCATTCAGAACAAGAAGATGAAGCAATTCCAGGCTTCTTACTGAAACATCCGAAAACGGAGATTCTCCATCCTGAAAACACCAGGTTTGGTAGAATTGAAATTGGACATGCCAGTATGCAGGGATATAGAGTGAACATGGAAGATGAGCATTTGATTGATCAATTATCATTGAAGGATCATTTGATTCTTGCAATAATGGACGGTACGTAAAACTCAACGCAGTACAAGACTTAATTAAATTGGCATCATAGGCCACGCTGGAACTTACGCTGCTAAGTACACAGCACGACATTTAAAGATAGCTGTGGAGTCCTCAGATGAATGGATGGCATATAAGGATAGTTTGCAAAAATCAAGTGATGTGGAGCTTCTGGGTAAGGCCTTGTTACAAGCTTTTTTGGAGCTCGATGATGAAATGTTGGAAATGACCAAAGCTGGTCTGATGGTAAGGAACCAAATTTAGAATATTTTGTTGTAAAATGCAAATTGATTGATTTGATACAGGATGAATCGGGTTGTACTTGCGTATGCGCAATTATAACACCAAACTATGTAGTTTGTGCAAATGTTGGGGACTCAAGATGTGTGGTGGGATCAAGCACCGATACGGTCTCCTTGACGGAAGATCATAAACCAGATCTAGCAGAAGAAAAAGAGAGAATTGAAAAAGCTGGTGGATTCGTTCAGTTCAACAGAGTTAATGGAGAGTTAGCAATGAGCAGAGCCTTGGGTGATTTCCGTTATAAAGTTCACCCGGAACTACCTGTGCATCAACAATTAGTTATTCCCATCCCTGATATTGCCATTCACCAAAGAAGACAAATAGATAAGGTCATTATCTTGGCATGTGATGGTGTTTGGGATGTCCTTCAAAACAACGAAGCTGTGGAGTTTCTGACCGATATAGTTTTTGCAGATAATGCGATTAGTAACAGCAAGAAAAAGAGAAAAGCACTAGAAATTTCTGCTCAAGAAGGAGCCGAGAATTTAATTCAATTAGCATTAAGTGATGGATCGAAGGACAATATCAGCGCAATCGTAGTGAAACTTCCATAGTGTTATCTTAATAATTTTGACCGAAAAATGATCGAATGATACATAGTTTTCGATTTATATTTACAATCAATTTTTGGCACCGACTATTGGCTAACCTCCAAAGACAATTTAATACCCATCCCTGCTAACTCATTGGTCAAGTATCGATATACGTAAGGTAGGTACACAGCACGGACATGATCAGCTGTTCTGCAAAAACTACATGATTGCTGCATCTGTGCCTTGAATCCAGCACCTTCAAACCGAAAGGTGACTTGCCCTCCAGAACTCTGGGTTGGTTGAGCATAGACTGTTAGCAGACCGCCACATTTGCCACAAACGTAGCCCAAGTGAACATCGGAACAATTCATCAACCTATCTTGGACACAAAATGCAACACCATGACTCAACAGTGCGTCACGCTCCATTTCTCCCAAACGAATCCCACCGTGCTTCTTACGGCCCTTCACTGGTTGGCGGGTGATAGGAGTCACCGGACCTGTACTTCTAACCTGTGACTTATCGCTCACCATATGTCTATGATAGGGAAGACAAATGATCATTATGCAAAGAGAGCAAATGCAAAAATACCAACCTTAATCTTTGATAGAAGACTACGCCCATAAATATGTCAGCCTGCATGACACGACCAGTCAACCCATTGTATAATGGTTCTGAACCATAGTAATGGTAGCCGCATGCTCTATGAAAGAGAAACAGGAAACCAAAATAAGGGATAAACACTAAGGAAAGATAATTATATATTTCGCACCTCAATTGCTCGCCAACATGATCTATCACACGGTCCTTTTCGTGAAATCTGAAGGGAGTAGCATCTTGAAATTTTCCATGAATTGCACCTGATTTGCCTGCCATGGATTCGATCAACATTCCAATAGTCATTCTACTGGGAAAAGCATGAGGATTGATCAAAACATCAGGACTCATCCCAGATTCTGAAAAGGGCATATTTTCTTGGGGCCATAATACCGAGAGAGTGCCTTTTTGTCCGTGTCTAGAACTGAATTTATCTCCGATAACTGGATTTCTACGGTATCTCAGAGTAATACTAATCCTTCGCATTTCGCCACGTGATGACCCAACTACTCGTACGGTTGCGATGAATGCATTCTCGTGATCTTTATGTGTGACAATTCTAGGTTCTCCAGAATTTCTATCTATCATACAAAACAACGGGTCACCATACTTGACCATGGTACCTTCGAATGGCAAGCCATCATTGTCCAAAGACTCGCATACAAATTCCGAAGAGACGGGAATATTAACTGCAGCAGGAGAGCCAACGTCAATCTTCGACACTTTGATGTTCGAGAAAGCAAATCTCGGTTTTGATGTCGATGTCGCACAAAGACGTTCTTCTTCATCTAAATCGTAGAAGTGACTTTTGTACACAGAACCGTGACCGAATCCTCTTTCAAATGCGGCTTTGTTAATAATCATGGCATCCTCCATATCGTAACCAGTATAACTGATAACGGCTACAACAGCATTACAACCTTGAGGATATTCGTCCATACCATACTCACCGTGAGTACTGGTTTGAACCAAGGGAGCTTGAACATTTTGGATTCTATAAAGTTTATTGTCCGATCTGTGTCGAAAAGCATGTGTTGGAGTTCCCATAGTCTGTTTTCCCATTTGGCACTGATACATATTTCTTGGAGATTGATTGTAATCGCTAAATGGGGTGAGGCTGGCAATATGTGATAACATGGTAGTGGGAGAGAGCTCGAGGTGAGTAGTAGAATTGCTGTATGCACCTGTTGTTTCCTGATCGTAGCGGATGTCCTCTTTCAAACAAGCTATTTCCATGAAAACTTGCTCCATGGGTCCAATCCATTCAATATTACGAGTCTGCAAATTCATTACAGGCCTAGTTAATCGACCTGCCTGAGTAAAAATGTAAAGACCCGGGTACGGACCGGGCTGTTCCGTTTTAGGAAAATAGGCAAACTCTGTGGTAGGTTCAAAAACGAATGGAACATTTTCTCCCGTCATGGACAACGATCGGATGCGTCGCAGCTCATTCACAATTGAAAAAGCCTCCTTTACAGGGATGCCCCCAATATATGAACCATCGCACAAGACTGGAATGAACCGATTATCAAGAATGAGATTTCCATCAGCATTACCCACCCCAGAAACCTTCAAACCCAAATTTGACAAAGCCTTTTGAATATGAAACTTAGAACACAACTTGTTCAAATCACTGTTTGGGGGTGGAATAATACTGTAATTGGGAGAAACACACATCTTCTTATTTGGTGGATAAGCTAAAACAACCGCGTCTTTCGCCATATGGTTCAGCAAACCACATGGACCACCATCAGGAGTGTGAACGGGACACAAAAAGCCCCAAGATTCAGGCAACAATTTTCTAACAGTTGTAGTTTTCATGGTCGTAAAGAACTGGCCACGGTGAACAGATTGAAAATGTGACATATACCGAAAAAGATTCAATCGCTCTGCAACAATCGTATATCCCGACACTTGCATTAAATCCATGCCTGTTGAAGAAACAATATTTCCTGTTGACAAAAAAGTACCAACTTTTCCTCCAATGCTACCAGCTGATCTTTCAAAAGCTTTCTGGAAATATTTAGAATTAGATAAGAATGTTGTAAACTTTGATTTATTCATTCGCGAATCTCTGATAATTCCCATTCTAACCCCCAACATTGCTTCTTCCATCTTTTCTTTCACATACATACTAATCAAATGACCAGGAAGAAGAAGTTCGTGATTCATCAAGGCATCTGCATTATCGGCGATACACTTCCCCTCAACAAATGAGAAAAGTTTCCGAATCATATGAATCAAGGAGTCCAACTTTTCGCTAAACGATTCAACATGGACAAACAAATACTGCCGAATAAGAATCATACCAGCGGTAGCATCATCAGTACGCTCGCTGATAGGGAGTGAGCCTCGAAATAATGATCCCAAGTACTCTTGGCATTGCTTCATTGAATGAAGCTTATATGATTTAAAATCTCTCAGCAATAACTCCAATCGGGTGGTTAAGAAGGTATTGTTGGTATCTCCTCCAACAATGCGATTAAAAAGTTCTTGGTCTGAGATGTTGTGAAGAGCTTTGGCAACCATGACCACTGGTAACAAGAATTCTTGCTTGCGCAAAACAAATCGAAGGGTAGCTCCCCCATTTGTTAAATAGTGTAGAGTCACAGTAACAGAAGTTTGGTCAGAACGAGTACATCTCATCGCCACGCCTTTGTCAGAATAATTTGCACCGCGGTTACGGTAACTACTCCGCTCTATAGCCATTGCATAATTACGTCTTTGTACTTGCAGCAAACGGATAACTCTCTCGATCCCGTTCATGACAAAATATCCACCAACTTCATTCGCCTCTTCCTTATAATCGAAGACCAATTTCTTGGAAGAAGCATTGCTCAAATGACACTTGGATGACATCACCATGATAGGTAAATCGCCCATTTTGATTGGTATTTCGAATGTTTGCGAACAAGGACCATCAACAATGATATGAACAGATGCTGATAAGGTAGCAGCATATGTTGTTCCCCCTTCGCGCGCCTCTCGCGGTGTAACCATGGAAATTACACCATTTGGATCCACACGAGTTGGCATTCCAATCTCTGGATTGGAATACTCCATTTTGATAAAATGGGTATTGTCGATCCCAAACTCCATGGGGACCATGTTACGGACAGATTCTTGCAGACCCAAGTCAACAAAATAATTGAAGCCCTCTACATGTGGAGAAACCACATGCTTGAGACGTTTGCGCGTCTCTGGATCAACGAATCCAGGGGTAAATGATGGTAAATGCTTTAGAGAAGATTGTGGAGCCATAGTGCTCTGTATTACCAGGGAAAAAAAAGTGCATTCCAATCGCCAGTACCAATCTAAATCCAATGGATGGCTGCTGCTGTTCCAATAACATTTACGCATTTTCCCAAACCCAATGAATTAAGTATTTATTTAATTGGTCCGACCGTTTCATTCCAGATCTTTTTGCTTGTTGGCCGATAAGCAGATTGCTGCATTATTGCTGTATCCCATATTTGGTATTGTGTGAGGATTTTCGTTTGTATTTATCGATAGTAGTAGAGAAGTATACGCAATTCCCACACAGGAAATGAGGACCTGAAGGTCTTCAATGAAATTATCAAATCGCACTTTCGCCCGCAGCAAAAAATCCATCGTTGAAATGCATAAATCAACTTCTCAATTCTCTGCCACCATGATTGGTGTACATGAAGAGCGACACAATCCTTCGAGGTAAGATATCTTATTCCCTTTTATGTTGGTGTTATGGATCTGCTAATCGTTCAGGGAGATGTTCATTCAAGAAGCGCAAGAAATTTCAGCCTTGTTGAATGGGGTTCATCATGCTCGAAAACTTAGCCATTTACAAGTCAATTACCCTGATACCGTTGAACGATTGTCAAATCTCCAAGCTGCAAGGACACAATCTTTAGCATTTTCTACTTCTCAAACGAATTTATTTCCACCTCAAACTAGTGCAAGTTCCTTGAACCCGAAAGATCAGGTGAGGGAATTCAAACAGACTAGGCTTCGCGAATATCAAGATGCCATGAAGAATCATTTGATTGAAGAACGATTTATCAATTTCCGTAAAAAAGAATACTATAGGGAGATGGGTAGAAAGGCTGTGGTAAATCAGGTGATTTTTGCATTATCTCAGAACAGCAAAGAATACTATTTACTTGACCGAATTTAGGTAATTGCAGGTACCGCGCCTGCCCCTAGAGATGTTTTGTTTCCTCATGGAGCAAGCCATGAGCAAATATTAGCGATTACAGGTTCGTTAAAAGCTCCAAACCCTCATATCGTGCCTCCTGAAGTTCCTCGACCGAGGAAATTCCGAGGAGATAAAGGATGGATATAATCTACTCTCCACTGTTAGCGATGTAGGTGTTGTGGGAAGGCTACATGAAAATAATATTAAGTTGAAGGAAGAATATTAATCACTCAAACTATTTTATCACTGGATAAATCTACTCTCCACTGTACTTAGCGATGTTGGTGTTGTGGAAAGGCTACAGAGGCTACATGAAAAAATCTTAAGTTGAAGGAAGAATATTAACCACTCAACCTATTTTATCAACGGTACTATCCCTCTTTCCTTACGATATCTCGAATAAATGTTTAATTTGTACTTGCTCATATCTTCCGTGTCCTGCCAATCATATTCAGGAGCAAGCAACAGATCTTTTGGATGGGAAGCTTTTTTCCTCTCTTGTTCTTCAGTTTCCTCTATTTCATCATCATCATCTTTAGCAGAATCAGGATCTTCGGAAAATTTCAAAGATCCGTCAGCATTGCAAACCACGTTCCTCCTTTTCCACAAATCAAAGGCTTCTCCATCATCTCCATCCCAATGCCGATTCAGACTGTTTTGAACAGCATGGCGTCTGAATGCATAAACAGCCTTTTCGTAACTTAAAGCGCAATATTTGTGAACTAAATCTTCCATAGCCCGCGTATACGCTATTTTCCAATCTTGATTCAATTCATCTTTTAACTTTTTTGTTGCCTCAGTTAAAACATTCGCTTTTTCGTTGGTTGCATCAACTTCGTCTTTGGTATTAGCGATTTGTTGGATAGCCTCATTTATATTGTTAAATCCATGCATCTCGATTCCAGCACCTTCTTCGAAAAGAGCTTTACGCTTTTCAAGTCTATGCAACTGGTCAACACTCTTTTTCATTTTCAAAGTCAAGGACATCAGCATTTCATCGCGCAATCCAATCTCTTCTTTTAAAACTTGCTTCCGTCGGCGGACTTCTTTATCCAATTCTCTCTTTCCTTCCTCTGTTGCAAACCAGATCCGCATTTCACCCTCAACTTCATCAAAACGTTCAAGGAACTCATCTTCTTCAATTTCCCGTCTAGTTGCTTCTTCTTCGACATACACCGCTTTAACGAGAACCACGGCTGGCTTAATACATGGCAAGTGTCGCTTCGGTTTATTCCTTACTTCATCAACACAATCACACGATGGAAAAGTAACCCTTTCAGTGTCTGCTACTTGTCCATATGGTGATTGATACAAACGCATACTATCCTTCAACAAATCCACTGTAAATGGAAAAGATATGGGTGGTAACTCAGCGGCTATCAAATTAAATATTGAAGGACGACCCTCGGGATAAAAGTTATTGGGAGGTTGGTCGCGTAGAAGCGCAGAAAGACTTATTACCCATACATTACACATTTCACCATCCTTTCCCCATGGACGTTGATCGCTGAATATTGTGGAAGATTTGAATATAGGGTCTTCAGCGTTAATTAGGCTCTTGATGACTTTTAAGAATGTCCTCAATATAACTAAATATAATTCTGTTTCACGCTCTTCTCGCAAATTAACAAGCTTCCCCACAATTTCTTCAGCCGTTGCTGGACACTTAAAATACTCACCATTGCAAAATTCATGAACAGCTTGATCAAAAGCTGCCAAATCCTCAGGAGTTAGAAAGCCAGTACCATCTTCTAAAACTTCACATGCAATGGGACTGAAGGAATTTAGAGACAACTCGAAATCCTCATCGACAATCAACTGGTAAAGAAGCTGCCGGCGCAAATGACGGATTTGCAAATAGTGTTGTACAATTTTAAATCCTTCTGACAACAAATAAGGAGGAGGTGATATGAAAGGATTATAATCTGCCTCCAAAACACATCTTTCCTTCACACCGCCCAAACTATTTGGAAGCTCCATTATGTTGTTCTCGACACATGAAAAAAGCTCCACGCTTTTTCCAAGCCTACGAGAAAACATGTCATCAGCTAATCTTTCAATCTGATTATGCCCAATTCGTAGTTCCACAAGTTCCATTTGACTAATTCTACTTGGAAGATATCGAAGTTTATTCTTTTCCAAGTTTAAAACCTTTAGCCCTTTCATGTCACAAAGTGTTTCTGGAATATCAAACAATCGATTTTTAGCTAAGTTTAGGTTCTTCATCTTTGACATTCTACCGATATCTAATGGAATTTCTTCAATATAATTTGACTCCAAATTTAATATTTGCAAATGCTTTAATTTGTGAAAACTCTCTGGTAAATTATAAAGTCGGTTTTTAGATAAATCTGCAATGAAAATAGCATTAGAAAAAATGAATTCCACACTGGTTAGGAATGCCGCTTACTCAAATTTGTCAAAGAATATATCTCGACAATACCAATTGGCAAAATCTCCAACTTATTGTCCTCCAAGTTCAATGATGATAATCGCTCAAAAATGTAGATATTCTCCGGAATACTTGGCATTTTGCAAGACTTAAAGGAAATACCATCAATATTCTTAAATTCGATCGGAAACTCCAAAATATGTAATCGATCGTTGAAATCTAACTTCAACCTATTTAATTTGGGCATTTTCAGCACCAACTTTGGAATTTCTTTCAAACCGAGGAGTTGGAGATTTAAAATACCATCTTTTTGACTCCCCTCAATCTTCTGTTCAACAGTCTCATGGAGTTCCTGCTGTAAAATAGTTACTTCATTATTTATTCCAATTGTGTGATACTGCATCATCGGCGGCATACCATGTTTGTCAATCAAAAATCGGTTTCTTAAGTACCATAAAATATGAACGATCGATTTGTCAAACTCTTCAATTGGTGGATCCTCCAAAGGATTTTCCGCCACACGTATGAGCTTCAATGTCTTACAGTAGCCCAACGAAAAACTTACCTTCTTCAATCGGTTTGCCGTCAGATTGAGCCGCTCCAAATTTGGAAGGAACCCAATATCTTCTGGAAGCCTGATCAAATGATTGTCATCCAGCAAGAGATCTTTAAGATTTGTGCAAGCACAAATAGAAACTGGTATTAACTTTAACTCATTAGATGAAAGCTCCAAATATTCCAACATCTTTAAATTACCAATATCTTCAGGGAGCTCTTTCAATCTGTTTCTGGTAAACGCAACACGGACCAAATTCGTTAGCGTTGCAAATGAATTGGGCAAAACCTTAACAGCGTTGTTACGAAGTTCGAAATCTTGCAAAGTAATCATTAAACCTATGTTGTCAAGACTAGTAGGCATTTCCCATGATGTAGACCCTGAAACATTATTCTTAAAATAGAGCTGCCCGGTAGCAGCATCAAAGTCTGGTTCCCATTCATGAACTTGACAAACAGATAGCCACATTTTTCGCCTGCGATAGTGAAGAATATTTTTGGGATCTTCGGATTGGAAAGAATGGATATCATTTTGGCGTTTTAACCCAGCACCTGAGTACTTTTCTATATGTGTAACTTTTTCCTTTGTCAGAATATTCACAAATATTGTTTTTCCAGTTCGTTGATCATAAGTTTTAATAAACATATCATCTTTTTTCAGCAATGGTGGAAGAACAGCAAGATGATTCATGGTATTCCTCGAAAACTTGAAAATAGTGATACTGTTCAAGCGACACACTGGATAAGGAAACGAAATGAATAAATTTTGTGACAAATTTAAACTCGTCAAAGATGTCAAATTGCAGAACTCTTCTGGTAAATTTGTGAAATTATTACTTGAAAGATCCAGGGTTTTCAGTGACTTCAAATTGTAGACTGATGCTGGAAGCTTCGAGAGCATGTTGTCAGACAAATTTAATTCCTCAAGATATTTTAATGCACCAAAATTATCGGGCAAGCGCTTGATCTTGTTGAGAGATAAATTGATGGACTTCACATATTTTAAGTGATAAAAAGAAAATTGAGGCATACTGTTGCTCGTAAGAGTCCGAATTTTATTCCTCGTACAATTAATTTTTCGTAAATACGCAGTTTGCAAATGAAGAGTTTCAGATAATGAAATTGGTAGCTCTTCAATATCGG
>JACCEA012116003.1_pt1 | contig 42694 bp, 57 predicted proteins | sample 7449851 | NCBI WGS metagenome assembly JACCEA01 (sample SAMN15323453, study PRJNA562643) | freshwater metagenome | isolation source: river surface water | place: USA:Blue River Watershed | collected 2017-08-18 | reverse complement strand
GGAGGTTTGGCACCTCGATGTCGGCTCATCGCATCCTGGGGCGGTAGTACGTCCCAAGGGTTGGGCTGTTCGCCCATTAAAGCGGTACGTGAGCTGGGTTCAGAACGTCGTGAGACAGTTCGGTCCATATCCGGCGTGGGCGTTGGAGTATTGAGAGTGAATTTTCTCTAGTACGAGAGGACCGAGAAAAATATACCTCTGGTGTATCAGTTATCAAGCCATTGGTATATGCTGAGTAGCTAAGTATAGTTAGAATAACCGCTGAAAGCATCTAAGTGGGAAGTCGTCCTCAAGATAAGTACTCTAAGGTTCCGGCAAGACTAGCCGGTTGATAGGCATTAAGTGTAAGTATAGTAATATATTTAGCTGAAATGTACTAATTTACCATATTCTTAAATATTTTTGTTTTAATTAATTATTAATTATTAGTTTCGGTGTTTATAGCATAACGGGAACCACATCATACCATTCCGAACATGATAGTGAAACTATATAGCGGCGAAAATACTAAAAAAGAAATTTTTTGGGAAAATAGCACAATGCCGAAATTTTTTATATATCTACTTCTTAGATTGGGTTTGAACCAACGACCTATCGGTTAACAGCCGACTGCTCTACCACTGAGCTACCAAGAAATTTTTAATCCTCTTATAATAAATAAATGGTTTCTATAAAGCTATTTTCCATCGTTTTTTAAATTTACGTCTTTTTATGACTTTTCGACCATTTTTTGTTTTCAATCTTGCACGAAATCCTGAAGTTTTTATAGCTTTTATTTTTGTACCATTAAGTGTATTTTTTAACATAATTTGTATATTTTACTTAAATATATTATATATATAATATTATATATGAAAATATAAAATATACAAATACTTAATAATAAAATCTATGAACAAATTTAATGAAAAAATATCAACGAATAACTTTTTCAAAAAAAGTTATACTCAATTTAAAAATTTAGCCAAAAGTGAAAAGATTAAAATTTTTTTAGAAAAGATAGAACTTACAATATTGTATTTTTTTGCATTTGTAGATTTAACATTTACTATGATACGACCACTTTTATTGTATGGAAAAACCCCTGAGCTTGTAAAAATGAGTTTACCAATAATATTACCTATTTTAAATTTTCCTTTATTTAAAATGTTTTGGAATCACCCTGAAAAAATGTTTATTCTTAACTATATTGTTTTAGACTATTTAATAATACATCCTTTTTTTGGTTTATCAAAATTAGTCAGATATAATGTAACATTAATATTTATATTAAATTTAGTACATAGTCTTGGATTTCAATATTGGGAATTATTTTTTTACAATGATATTTTAAAATTTGCAGGGAAAAAAGCTATGCATCCTGTTCTTAAAGTAGCGTTAAGCAAACGACCCTTAGTTTATGTACATTCAATAATAGCAGCAAATTCTATTATTTTATTTACATATTTTTATATTGTAGCTATGAGAGGAAAATATCCAACTTGTTTTTTATATGAGTGGTTAATAGATTCAGCAGCTATTTTTATGCGTATTAAAACTCCAACATTAAAAAAGAATAACCAATATTAATATATTGGTTATTCTTTTTTATTTAATATAACATTAACAAATTTTGTATTTGTAAAAAAAACGTAGCCATCAGCTAAAGCGTATAGTGTATGATCTTTGCCACAACCAACATTTTGGCCCGCTTTGAATTTTGTCCCCCTTTGTCGGACTATAATATTACCTATCTTAACTTTTTGAAATCCTGTACATTTTATACCTAACATTTTTGGTTTTGAATCTCTAGAGTTTTTAGTACTCCCAGCCCCCATTTTATGTGCCATAATGTTTTTTTTTATTTTATTTGTATTCTTGTATATAATTGTTTATGACCTTTTGTACGCGTATATTTTTTTTTTGGTTTAGTTTTTAACACTGTAATTTTATTTCCTTTTACATGTTTAAGAATTTTCGCCAATAAAAAACTTTTTACTAAAAAAGGTTTTCCAATTTGAATCTTATCTATATTTTTAAAAAATAAAATTTTATTTATTAAAAGGTTTTCTCCTGGCTTAGTATTTTTCAAAAAATCAATATCACACCAATACCCAGGTTTTACTATAAATTGTTTACCTGAAATTTGAATAATTGCGTATTTCATAGTTTTAATTAACTATTATATATAATATATAATAAATTATAATCTAATAAATAAAAGTTTCAAAATTTTATACGAGCAGAGAGAATTGAACTCTCACGAATTTTATTCTTTAGTTTCTAAGACTAATACGTCTACCAATTCCGCCATGCTCGTTATATTTTATATATTAATAAATTTCTTTATTTAACGAAAAATTACGTTTTTAGATAAAACATTTGATATATATTTCAATTGGTTCATAATATTTTCAATATTTTTCATTAACTCTGACTTATTATATGAAAACTTAATTGCTTTATAAAGTTCCTTAAAGTATGTCCTTATATTAGTATCTCGATTTATAAATTTATTATTTAATAATTTCTCCATTTTAAATAATAAGTTATCAATTTCATAATTTATATTTATAAGTGTTTTTTTATTTTTATCTATAATAGCATTATCCTCAGCGTCTTTAATCATTTTTGCAACATCTTCACGAGTTAAAGTAGAAGCACCTTCAATTTGTATTGATTGCTCTTTTCCAGTTTGCTCTTCTAAAGCAGTCACGGATAAAATTCCATTAACATCTAGTTGAAAAGTAACACGAATGCGAGGTATTCCTCGAGGAGCAATTGGAATTCCTTGTAATTGAAAAGTTCCTAAGCTTTTATTATCTTTAGCTAAAGGTCTTTCTCCTTGTAAAACATGTATTTCAACTAATGTTTGAGAATCATTTGCGGTTGAAAAAATCTCAGATTGTTTTACAGGAATTGAAGAGTTTTTTGATATTATAGTCGTCATTAACCCTCCTAGTGTTTCAACTCCTAGTGATAATGGCGTAACATCTAATAATATTAAATCTGTAATTTCGCCTGCTAAAATACCTGCTTGTACTGCGGCTCCTAAAGCAACAACTTCGTCAGGATTTACACTTTCATTTAACTCTTTTCCAATTAAATTTTTTATTACATTACGAACCGCCGGTATTCTTGTAGAACCTCCTACAAGTATAACTTCATCTATTTCTGTTTTAGATATTTTGGCATCTCTTAAAACGGTTAATACGGGACCTTCACATAAATGTAGTAAATAACGGCATAGTGTTTCAAATTTTGATCTATCCAAGTCGATATCAATATGTTTTGGCGTATTATCTTTAACACATATAAAAGGTAAGTTTATTTTTGTTGTTTGCAAAGTAGAAAGTTCAATTTTTGCTTTTTCCGCAGCTTCTATAATTCTTTGCAAAGCTTGTTTTTCATCTCGTAAATCAATTCCTTCTAAAGCTTCAAACTCATCAATAATACTATTTGCAATCTTTTGATCAAAATTATCTCCTCCTAAATGTGTATTACCAGAAGTAGCTAAAACCTCAAATACCTCGTTACCTACTTCTAACAGAGAAACATCAAATGTTCCTCCTCCTAAATCAAAAATTAGTACAATTTCATTTTTCTTTTTATTTAAGCCATAAGCTAAAGCTGCAGCTGTTGGCTCATTTAATATTCTTAATACATTAAGGCCCGCAATTGATCCTGCATCTTTAGTAGCTAATCTTTGAGAATCATTAAAATAAGCAGGAACTGTTATTATTGCTTCAGATATCGTTTCTTTTAGATATTTACTCGCATCGTAAACTAATTTTTTTAATATAACAGATGATATTTCTTCAGGACTAAAATATTTGTTAACATTAGTAGAATATACTTCAACTTTTCCATTATCTGCCGGTAATACACGATATGGAACAAGATCAATTTCACTTTTAACTTCATTATAGCTGCTACCAATAAAACGTTTTATAGAATAAAACGTATTTTCTGAATTAACAATAGATTGTCTTTTTGCTATTTGTCCTACTAAAGTTTCACCTTTATTTGTATAAGCAACAATAGAAGGTGTAGTTCTTGCTCCTTCTGCATTGGGAATAACAACAGGGTTTGCTCCTTCTAATACAGCAATAACTGAGTTTGTTGTTCCTAAGTCAATTCCGACTATTTTTTTATTTTTATTTGTCATATTGATGATTAAAAAATTATAAATATATATATATTTTATATATATATAAAATGTTAAAATGTCAAGATGTATAATTAGAATATATATATAATATAGACAATAATTTATAAATATATTAAGATTGTATATACAATCTTAATATATTTATAAATTTAATTTAAAAATTATGTCATTTGGTTTAATAGGAAATAAAATAGGTATGACACGAATATTTGATAATAATGGTAATAGCATACCTGTAACTATAATAAAATCGGAGCCTTCTTGTATTATTCAAATTAAAGAATTAAAGAATCAAAAAAAAAAAAATAATACAATTAGGTTATACGCATATTCCCTTTAATTCAAAAAAAATAAAGAAGCCAATGCTCGGGCATTTCAATAAGAATAAAACAAGTTACTATCAAGTGTTAAAAGAGTTTTTAGTTGAAAAAAGTGAACTTTATAAAATTGGCGATAAAATAACTGTAGAATCCTTCAAAGTAGGTCAAAAAGTAAATATTTCCTCAAAAACAATAGGAAAAGGAAATGCAGGTAACATTAAACGAAATAATTTCAGTAGAGGAGCAATGTCTCATGGTTCAAAACATCACAGATTACAAGGTTCAATAGGATCTGGAACAACACCAGGAAGAGTTTTTCCTGGAAAAAAAATGCCAGGACGTCTTGGTTATACAAATTGTACTATAAAAGGTGTGCAAATTTTAGGTATTGATACTATATCAAATATTTTGATACTTAAAGGATCTATACCAGGCAAATCTGGTAATATAATAAAAATAACAATTTAAAATCCGGTTTATGTTTACATTAAATAATTCAAAAATTCAGAAAAATGCTATAGGTTTAATACATAAGATATATATAACGTTTATGAAAAATAAACGTAAATATACGGCGTCTACAAAAACAAGAAGTGAAGTACGTGGTGGTGGAAAAAAACCGTGGCGACAAAAAGGTACTGGAAAAGCTAGAGCTGGTTCAATACGTTCGCCTTTATGGGTTGGCGGAGGTGTCATTTTTGGTCCGAAGCCAAAATTTATTAAAAAAAAGATTAATACAAAAGAACGCAATTTAGCTATTATATCTGCGTTAAATCTTAAAAAACAAGAAGGTAAGATAAAAACTTTTGATGAAAATTTATCATATTTTGATAGTAAATTAAAAACAAAGAGTTTTATAGATCTATATTTGAATCCTTTAGGCTTAAGTAAATTGGATAAAGTCTTATTTGTTCTGACGAAATCCTCAAAATTTTTTTGGCAGGCCTCAAAAAATATAAAAAATGTAACAATCACTACAATTAAAACTTTAAATATAGAAGATATTTTAAAGGCAAAATATATTGTAATATCTAATCAAATTTTAAAATAAATTGTTTTAATATATGAAAGAAAAAAGAAACAAATTACAAGATTTAATAAAATTGATAAAGTACCCTTTATTAACTGAAAAGTCAGCCAATGGATATAAAAAAAATCAATATACTTTTATTGTAGACTGCACATTAAATAAAAATGATATTCGCTATATTATAGAAGAATTATACTCTGTGCAAGTTCGTAAAATAAATACTCTTTTATTGCCAACGAAAAATAAAAGGGTTGGTAAAAATATAGGTAAAACAACATTTTATAAAAAAGTATATATTTATTTAAAAGCAGATAATATAATTTCAGATCTAATATTTTAAAGAAAATTATTAATATGGGAATTAAAGTATATAATCCATGTACACCTTCTTTACGCAATAAAAAGAGTCTTGATTTTTCAATAATAACAAAAATAAAACCTGAAAAATCATTATTAAAAAATAATCATAGGGCTAAAGGTAGAAATAACCAAGGGAGAATAACAGTACGTCATAAAGGTGGTGGTCATAAAAGATGTTATAGAATAATAGATTTTAAACGAAATGTGTACAATGTTGAAGGAGTTGTTAGCTCTATAGAATATGATCCAAATCGAAATTGTAATATTTCATTAATTATTTATAAAACAGGAGAAAAAAGATACATATTACATCCTGAAAATTTAAAATGTGGTGAGTTAGTTATTTCAAAAAATAGAAAAGAAATATTAAATTCTGAAAATATACTTCCCAGTTTTTTAAAAATTGGAAATGCTTTACCTTTAGAATTTATACCAAACGGTACTTTTGTGCATAATTTAGAATTAAATCCAGGAAAAGGTGGGCAAATAGCACGTTCGGCTGGGGCCTATGCTAAAGTATTAACTAAGGAAAAAAACTTTGTTATTGTTCGTTTATCTTCTAAAGAAATTAGGTTTATTAGAAAAGAGTGTATGGCTACTATAGGTAAAGTTGGAAATTCTGAAGTTTATAATCTTAAATTAGGAAAAGCAGGTCGCAAAAGATGGTTGGGAATACGGCCAACAGTAAGAGGGTCTGCTATGAATGCTGTTGATCATCCTCATGGTGGCGGGGAAGGAAAATGTCCAATAGGAAAGCCAAGACCGATGACTCCGTGGGGTAAACCAGCTTTAGGTGTAAAAACGCGTAAATTAAAAAATAAAAATAATATTTTTATAATACGTTCTCGAAAATAAAATATAAATAAATTGTTATGGGAAGATCAATAAAAAAAGGTCCTTATATTGCTTATCATTTATTAAAAAATTTAGATAAATTAAATAAACTTGGTGAAAAAGGAAATATTAAAACATGGTCACGATCTTCATCAATTATACCTGATATGATAGGGCATACTATTTCTATTTATAATGGTAAAAAGCACATTCCTATATACATATCTGATTTAATGGTAGGTCATAAGTTAGGCGAATTTGCTCCAACTAGAACTTTTCGTTCTCATAAAAAAACTGAGCGTAAAATAAAAAGATAAGATATGAATAACGAAATTAATATTGCAACAGCAAATATAAAATATATAAGAATATCAAGCTTTAAATTAGAAAAAATATTGTCTCAAATAAGAGGTAAGTTGTATAAAGACGCTATTAATATACTAAAATATATGCCTCAAAAAAATTCTTTTGTTATATGGAAAGCATTATACTCAGCGGTATCTAATGGTCAACATCTTTTCAATGTGAAAAAGGACAATTTTGTTGTTTATCAAGCATATGTAAATAAAGGATCTATTCTAAAACGAGTAAGACCAAGGGCAAAAGGAAAAGCTTTCCAAATTCAAAAAAAAATATCGCATCTTACAATTAAAGTAAAAAAGATATAACATATATATAAGAGGTTTTATTGTGGGTCAAAAAACACATCCAAAATTATTTCGATTAATAACTACAGGAGAGTATTCGTCAAATTGGTATTCAGATAAGTTTGAATATTCTCGCTTAATCGAAGAAGATTATATAATAAGGAAAACTATTAATGATGTATTTAATAATATATTAGTTGTTTCTAAAATAGAGATACGTCGTAATAACTTAAATTTACAACAAGAAAAAGGTATTCAAATTAAAATATATGGATTGATTCCAAAAAGTAAAGATTTAGCCCGAAATTTAAGTAAATATTTTGTTACAGCTTATACAAATTTAAATTCAAAAGCGCTTTTTATTTTAAATTCTTTAAAAAATTATGTTAAACCTTTCACAAATTTAATAATTCGTCAAAAAATAAAAAGTTTAGCTAATATTTTTCAAAAAAAATATTCTAAAAAATACTTTATTTCTATTTGTTTTGCTAAAAGCTATTTTGAAAATGCAACTTTAATAACAAAATATATTTCAAACAAAATAAAAAATAGAGTTCCATTCAGACGAGTTCTTAAGCAAGTTATTAGTAAAGCTCAATTAACAAATATTGAAGGTATTAAAGTACAAGTTTCTGGGCGTTTAAATGGTATAGAAATTGCTAGAAGTGAGTGGAAAAAAGAGGGCCGTGTTCCTTTACACACATTAGAAGCAAATATAGATTATGCACACGATTCCGTTGAAACTATTTATGGTTTAATTGGAATTAAAGTCTGGCTATTCTCTAAAAATAAATAAGATAATACTTAAAATGTTAAGTCCAAAAAGAACAAAATTTAGAAAAATGCAGCGAGGTCGATTAAAAGGAAAAGCCTTTCGTAATATTTCTTTAATATACGGTGAGTATGGATTACAAGCTCTTCAACCTATCTGGCTTTCATCAAATCAAATTGAAGCAGCTCGTCGCACAATATCAAAATATACAAAACGTGTAGGAAAAATTTTTGTTAAAATTTTTCCCGATAAATCAGTAACAGCTCGTGCAAAAGAATCTAGAATGGGATCTGGAAAAGGTTCAGTTGAATATTGGGTTGCAGTTATAAGACCAGGAAACATTTTATTTGAGATTTTAGGAGTGCCAAAAGAAATAGCTTTAAAGGCATTAAAAATAGCTTCTTATAAATTGCCAATAAAAACAAAAATATTAACAAGAAATAATTAAAATTATATGAGTTTACCAAAATATAAAGAAATTAATTCTAATTTATCTACGTTAGAAATAGACGAAAAAATTGTAAATCTTCATAAAGTTTTATTTGATTTAAGAGTCAAAAAATCATTACATAAAAAAATAAAAACACATCTTTTTACTCATATAAAGCGTAAAATTTCTCAATTAGAATTTAGAAAATATCAAATAAAAAATCTAAAATTTATAAAGGCTATATGAATAATAAAGAAAAAATAGGAATAGTTGTCAGAAATAAAATGCAAAAAAGTGTTGTGGTATTAGTTCAAAAAAGATATCTGCATTCTAAATATGGGAAAAATCAATTACAAACAAAACGTTATATTGTTCACGACGAAAAAAATGAATTATCTCTTGGAGATCTTGTTATTATAGAACAAAGCCGTCCATTAAGTAAGTTAAAAAATTGGAAACTTAAATTTATATTAAAGATTTATAATAAATAATTTAAATATGATACAAGCTCAAACTTACTTAACTGTTGCAGATAATACTGGTGCAAAAAGGATAATGTGCATAAGAGTATTAGGAAATAATCGAAAATTTGGCAGTGTTGGTGATCTTTTTATTGGTGTTATAAAAGAAGCTATTCCAAATATGCAGATAAAACGCTCAAGCGTTGTAAGGGCTATAATAATTAGAACTAAAAAAATAATGAAACGAAAAGATGGTACCTCAGTTCGTTTTGATGATAATGCTGCTATTATTGTTAACAATGAGAATAATCCAAGAGGTACAAGAATTTTTGGACCTGTCGCTCGTGAAATAAGAGAAAAAAATTTTACTAAAATTATATCTTTAGCTAAAGAGGTTATATGAACAAAAAAATAAAGTCTATTATTAAGATAGGGGATGTTGTAAAAATAATTTCTGGTCAAAATAAAGGATTAATAGGAATTGTTAATGCAATATTTTTAAAAAAATCTATTATTTATGTAAAAGAAGTTCCAAAGAAAATAAAATTTTTAAAAAATTTAGAAAAAAAAGAATTAGAGGTTCCAATTCATGTCTCAAATGTTGCGTTATGGGATTTTTATTCTAGTACTACAAGTAAAACATCTAGCTTTTATTATGGGCTAAATAAATATAGATTTTTTAAAAAATCTGGAAATATTATTTTATGATTAAAATGTAATATGAATAATTTAAAAGAATTTTACAAAAAAGATGTTGTTGCAAAATTATTTGATATTTTTAAATATAAAAATATTCATCAAGTTCCTAAAATAAAAAAAATAAGTATAAATGTTGGGCTTGGTTTAAATGCGCAGTCACGTTCGATTATTTCTGAAGTGATAGAAGGGATACGTTGCATTACGGGGCAACATCCCATAATAACTAAAGCAAAGTCTTCTATAGCTGGATTTAAAACACGAAAAAATGTTCCGTTAGGGTTAAAAGTTACGTTAAGAAAAGAAAAAATGTATTGTTTTTTAGAAAGATATATAAAATTAACTTTGCCGAATATTCGAGATTTTAGAGGTTTAAACAAAAATTCTTTTGATAGAAGAGGGAATTATAATGTAGGAGTTTATGATATGTCTATTTTTCCTGAGGTAAAGTTAGATTCAATTACAAAAAGATGTGGTCTTAATATAACAATTGTAACCAGTGCTAAAAATAAAATAGAATCTTTTTGTTTGTTAAAAGAAATTGGTTTACCTTTTCAGAAAGATAATTTAGAAAAACATATAATATAGAACAAAAAAAAATGGTAAACGATTTAATATCAGATATGCTAACTCGTATTCGTAACGCTGTTAAAGCACAGCATCTTTACACGTTAGTTCCTTATAGTAAAGTAAATTTAGCTCTTTTAGCTGTTTTATTTGAAGAAAATTATATTAAAGATTATATTGTTGAAAAAACGAATAAAAAAAATAATCAAATTAAAGTTTATTTTTTTTATAAAGGTTTTTGGATCAAAAAATCTTATTTTTCTGTTATAAAACGAATAAGCAAACCAGGTCGTCGAATCTTTTTAAGTTATAAAAACTTTAAAAAAGAAATACCTTTGTTAAAATATAACCAAGGTATTGCAATTGTATCCACTTCTTTAGGTGTTATTAGTCATAATAAAGCGGTTGAATTAAAAAAAGGCGGTGAAATTTTATGCTATATTGAATAAATAAATAATTTATAAAAATATGTCTCGTATTGGAAAAAAAGCTATTGAAATTCCTGAAAATGTCTTGATAAAACATAGTTCTAATAAAATAGAAATACAAGGGCCATTTGGAAAATTAGAACTTGTTTTTAAAGAATGTTTATTGCTTAGTTATGATGATAAAAATAAGTTGATTATAACTGCAAATAATAATGAAAAAAAGGTTCGTGAATATCACGGTTTAATTCGAGTTCTTATTCAAAATATGGTTATTGGTGTAACTAAAAAATTTAAAAAAGTAATAATTGCAGAGGGTATTGGTTATAAATTTCAATTAATGGAGAATAAATTATTAATTCAAGCTGGTTATACTCATAATATAGTATTGGATATTCCTGAAGATATAGAATTAAAACTAGAATCTAATACAAAAATGCTTATAATGGGAATAAATAAGGAAAGTACTGGTTTGTTTGCCTCGAAAGTAAGGAGTGTCAGACCTCCAGAGCCTTATAAAGGAAAAGGTTTTATGTACGAAGGTGAATTTATTAAAAGAAAAGTTGGTAAAAAAGGTAAATAAAGTAAAATTTTTATGAAAGCAATGAAAAAATTATATTTAACAAAAAGAAAAAGAGGTCAAAAGGATATAATTGGAAGTTTTGAAAAATTAAGATTGTCTATTTATAAATCTAATAATTATATATACGCACAACTAATTAACGATTTTAAAGGTGAAACCGTTTGTTCTTGTTCTGTTTTAGATAAAAAATTAAAAATTAAGGACAAAATTTTACCAAAAACTGTTGCATCATATGAAGTTGGTATAGAGTTGGGAAAGCGTGCATTAGATAAAGAAATTAGAGCTATTGTTCTTGATTTGGATAAACAAAGATACATAGGACGAGTAAAAAGATTAGTTGAGGGAGTTAGAAAATCGGGATTAAATTTTTAATTTTTAGGTTTAATTAAAATATTAATATAAAATTTATGGAAATAATAAATAACTTACCTATTAGAAAAAAAGAAAATATGTATTCACAAAAATCTTCATTTGATTTAAAAGAATCTACAAATTTTTTTAAATTTAAAGAAAAAATAGTAGAAATTGCAAGAGTTACAAAAGTCGTTAAAGGGGGTAAAATACTAAGTTTTCGAGTTATAGTTATTGTTGGTAATAATTTGAATAAAGTAGGTGTTGGAGTTGGGAAAGCTGAAGATGTTAATTTAGCAATAAATAAAGCAATTCTAAATGGAAGAAAAAATTTGATAAATGTGCAAATTTCTAAAGAGAAATCAATATCTCGTATTGTAAAATCAAAATATGGAGCATCGCGTATCTTATTGCATCCTGCAAGAATAGGTACAGGAATAATTGCAGGGGGTTCTATACGTTCAGTATTAGAGTTGGCTGGACTTCAAAATGTTTTAACTAAACAGTTTGGGTCAAAAAATATTTTAAATAATGTAAAAGCAACTATTTTAGGCTTAATTTCTTTAAATGTTAGATAAGATCAAATGATTTATTATATTTATATAGATTTACATATAAAATATTTAGTAAAATAATTTAAAAAAATTATAATTATGAAAGTACGACCTTCTATAAAGCAAATGTGTGATAAATGTCGTGTAATAAAAAGACATGGTAAAGTATTGATTATTTGTATAAACGCAAAACATAAACAAAGACAAGGTTAAAAAATTTAATTATGGTTAGAATATTAGGAAATAATTTGCCTAGCAAAAAAAAAGTGTATATTGCTTTAACAGTTATATATGGCATTGGTGTTTCTAGTTCATTAAAAATATTAAAAGATTTAAATATTAATCCAAATATAAAAGTAAATGAGCTTGCTGATCACGATATTTCATCACTTAGAGATTATTTAGAAATTTATCCGATAAAACTCGAGGGTGATTTAAAACGTTATATAAAAGGAAATATAAAACGGTTAATTGATATACAATCGTATAGAGGAAGAAGGCATTTAAAAGGTTTACCTGTAAGAGGTCAAAGAACAAAAACTAATAGCCGAACATGTCGTCGTTCCTTTGATAAAAAATAAAATGAATAATTAAAAAGATTATGTTAATATTTAAACATAAAAAAAAGAAGAAACAAGTATTTGAATTTGCAGTTGTTAATATAAAAACAACTTTTAATAATACAATAGTAACAGTGACAGATTTGGTAGGAAATAGTATTTGTTGGTCTTCATCAGGGTCTTCTGGTTTTAAAGGCGCTAGAAAAAATAGTCCATATGCTGCTCAATGTGCAACAAAAAATGCAATAACTAAAGCTATAGAATTTGGTATTAAAAAAGTGGCAATTATTCTTAAAGGACGCGGCAGTGGTCGCGAAGCCTGTATTCGATTTATTGTGGCAACAAATTTAACTATCTTATCGATAGAAGATTGTACTCCAATTGCCCATAATGGATGTCGTCCGCCTAAAAAACGTAGGTTATAAAATTAAATAAAAATTATATGATTAATTTTATTAAGATTTCTAATGCTATAGATAAAGATAAATATAATTACGGAACTTTTTTATTTGAGCCTTTAGAAATAGGTCAAGGAATTACTTTAGGAAATAAACTTCGTAGAACATTAATGTCTGATTTATATGGCTATGGAATTACTGGTGTGCGTTTTAATAATATAAAACATGAATTTTCTACAATTGAAGGTTTAAGAGAAGATTTATTAGAAGTAATTTTAAACTTAAAAAATATTCGCTTTAAATCTTTAAATTCTAAAAATATAAAACCTATTACTGGTTTTTTAAAGGTTGAAGGTGCCAATATTGTTACTTCAAATTTATTTAACTTTCCAAAGAATACAATAAAAGTTATAAATCCATCTGAATATTTATGTACTTATGTGGGAAAATCAGAATTATATATGGAAATAGATGTTCAATACGGTAAAGGTTATCAATTATCTGAGGATCAAAAAGATAGAATTAAAAAACTAAATTTTAATTTTGCAAAACCAAATACAATATTGCTAGATACTATTTTTACACCTATAAAAAATGTTAATTATAAAGTAAAATTAATTCATGACGAGCTAGGAAATATTAAAGAATCATTATTTTTAGAAATCATAACAAATGGTAGTGTAACTCCAACTCGTTGTTTAAACGAATCTTTAAAATTATTGTTAAATGTTTTATCATCTATATTTTTTAATTTTAGATTTTTTCAAATTTCTAAAAAATTAGAAAATTAAATATAATTAATAAAAAGATTAAAAAATATGAAAATGATATTTCCTAAAAAAAGAGTACATAACCCAAAATATTATATAATAGATGCAAAAGATAAGATATTAGGAAGATTATCAACACAAGTAAGCAAATTACTTATAGGTAAAGATACTTCATATTACACTCCAGGAGTTGATCAAGGAAATTATGTTATCATTATAAATGCAAATAAGATACGCGTTTCAGGCAACAAAGAGATCGAAAAAATTTATTGTAAAAATAACCAAAGACCTGGAAGTTTAAAAAAAGAAAATTTATTTCATTTGCGTTCACGAATTCCTAACCGTATATTAGAAAAAGCAATTTTTGGAATGATGCCAAAAGGTGTTTTAGGACGTGGTTTTTTTCGTCGTTTATATATTTATTCAGGAGATAAAATAGTATATAAAAATCAATTAGAATATAAAAATAGTTTAGATTTCCAAAATAATTTAATACAAATTTAAGCTTAATTTATTATGAATATACCAAAATTAGTTTATAGTGGAGTAGGCAAAAGGAAGACAGCCGTTGCTTATGTAATAATTAAAACAGGATCCGATATTATTAAAATAAATAATAAAACAGTGGAAGAATTATCCTCAATTTATAAAGAATATTTGCAAATTATATTAAAACCAATAACTTTATTAAATCCTTCTGATAAATATGAGATTTATATAAGCGTAAGTGGTGGTGGAGTCATTTCTAAATTTGAAGCAATTCAATTGGCGATATCAAAATGTTTGGCAAAAATTAGTCTTGAAAATAAAAAAAATTTAAGAAAATATTCTTTAACAACAACGGATTCTAGAATAAAAGAAAGACGGAAATATGGTTTAAAAAAAGCTCGTAAAGCACCGCAATATTCAAAACGATAAAAATAAATTACAAATTTATATGATAAAAAAAAATTTGCATCCAGTATGGTTTTCTAATTGTAAGGTTATATGCGATGGAAAAATCATTTTTGAAACTGGATCTACTATACCTGAAATTAATGTTGATATATGGTCGGGTAATCACCCTTTTTTTACAGGAAATCAAAAGATTATTGATACTGAAGGGCGTGTAGATAAATTTCAAAAAAAATATATTTTAAAAGAAAAAAAATTATAAAATATTAAAATATGCCAACAATACAACAAATAATAAGATTAAATCGTATTAATTATCGTAGAAAAAATAAAACACCAGCATTAAAAAAGAGTCCGCAACGTCGTGGAATATGTACTCGAGTATATACAACAACTCCAAAGAAGCCAAATTCAGCTATTCGTAAAGTTGCACGTGTTAAATTAGTAACAGGTTTTGAAATAACGGCATATATACCAGGAAAAGGGCATAGTCTACAAGAACACTCCATTGTTTTAGTTCGTGGTGGCCGAGTTAAAGATCTTCCAGGGGTTCGATATAAAATTATAAGAGGAACATTAGACTGCGTTGGTGTAAAAGATAGAAAGCAAGGTCGTTCTAAATACGGTGCAAAAAAAAATATAGCTCAAACAATAAAAAAATCTGCTAAAAAATAACTATACATTATAATATGTCTCGACAAATTTCTACAAAAAAACGCTTTCTTTCTGCTGATTTAAAATACAATAGCATATTGGTTAATATATTAATCAATAAAGTTTTGAAAAATGGAAAAAAATTGTTATCTAAATATATAGTTTATAGCGCATTAGAACAAGTTAAAAAACGTACAGATTTAAATCCATGTTTAATATTAGAAAAATCAATTCGTAATTGTAGCCCTCGTGTTCAGTTAAAAGCTAAACGTATAGGTGGTTCTACATATCAATCACCAACAATAATAAGTAAATATTGTGCGATTAATATGTCAGTTCGCTGGATTGTCCATTTTTCAAAAAAACGAACTGGTAAAAGCATGTCTTTTAATTTGGCAAATGAAATATTAGATGCTGCTAAATTATCAGGTAATGCATATAAGAAAAAAGAAGAAATGCATAAAATAGCGGAAGCTAATAAAGCTTTTGCGCAATTTCGATAAGCAATAAATTTTTGCTAAAAGTAAAAAGTTAATATTAAAAATAAAAAATAATAATTATGGCAAGAGAAAAATTTGAACGTAATAAAAGTCATATAAATATAGGTACAATTGGTCATGTAGACCATGGGAAAACAACTCTTACATCTGCAATAACAGCAACTCTTTCAACATTGGGAAATGCGACTTTAAAAAAGTATGAAGATATCGATGCTGCTCCTGAAGAAAAAGAACGTGGTATTACAATAAATACAGCCCACGTTGAATATGAAACAGACAAAAGACATTATGCACATGTAGACTGTCCAGGGCATGCAGACTATATTAAAAATATGATTACAGGTGCTGCTCAAATGGATGGTGCTATATTAGTTGTTTCTGCTGCAGACGGAGCTATGCCACAAACACGTGAGCATATATTGTTAGCTAGACAAGTTGGAGTAAAACATTTAGTTGTTTTTTTAAATAAAGCAGATCAAGTTGATGATCCTGAAATTATTTCATTAGTTGAATTAGAATTAAGAGAATTATTGCAAAGTTACGATTATCCAGGTGATGAAATTCCTTTTGTTTCAGGATCTGCATTGCTAGCTTTTGAAGCTGTTGCCGCAAACCCCAAAATAAAGCGAGGTGAAAACATATGGGTAGATAAAATTTTTGATTTAATGGATGCTGTTGATTCTTATATTCCAACACCGGAAAGAGATATAGACCGACCGTTTTTAATGGCAATTGAGGACATTTTTTCAATTACTGGACGAGGAACTGTATCTACTGGTAGAATAGAAAGAGGTACAATAAACTTAGGTGATACTGTTGAGTTAGTTGGATTAGGTCAAACAAAAACTGCAACTGTAATTGGTCTAGAAATGTTTCAAAAAACATTATCAAAAGGTATAGCTGGGGATAATATTGGTGTTTTACTTCGTGGTTTACAAAAAGAAGAAGTATTAAGAGGTATGGTACTAGCAAAACCTGGTTCAATTAAACCACATACTAAATTTGAAGCTGAGGTCTACATTTTAAAGAAAGAAGAAGGAGGAAGACATACAGGAATAAATAAAGGTTATAGACCACAATTTTATGTTCGTACTACAGATGTTACAGGGCAAATTTTAAAATTTTTCACTGATAATGTTGAAATGGAAATGGCTATGCCGGGTGATAATGTTGGAGTAACAATAGAATTAATTTCTCCGATAGCTATTGAAACAGGTATGCGCTTAGCTATTCGCGAAGGAGGAAAAACTATAGGTTCAGGTCTTGTTACTAAAATAATTGAATAAAGCTTTATGAAATTTCGTATAACGTTAAAATCATTTAATAAAAATTTAACAAATCAAACTTTATATCAGATAATAAACGTTTTAAAAAAAGAAAATTATAAAATTAATAGTATTATTTCACTTCCATTAAAAATTAAACGTTTTTGTGTTTTACGCTCTCCACATGCTAACAAAGATTCTAGAGAACATTTTGAATTAAAATTTTATAAAAAATTTATAGATATTGAAACAAATATTCTATCTTTCTTGGATATATTACTAAAACAAGAGATACCGGCTGGTATCTCTTGCACTTTAAAATTAATTAATAAAAAAAAATAAAAGAGTCAGCATTTAAATGCTGACTCTTTTATTTTAATATAAACTTCCTTCTTCATGTGTGGAAATAACAATATCCGATAAAGGATATGCAACACACGTTAACGCGTACCCCTTTAACATTTGTTCGTCATCTAAAAAAGATTGATCTGGTTGATCTACTGTACCTTCTATAATTTTTCCTAAACATGCAGAGCAAGAACCAGCACGACATGAATATGGTAAATCAATATTGTTATCCTCTGCAGCTTCTAAAATAAATTTATTTGACGGACATTGAATTGTTGCGTCTAAATTTAATTTTTTATTTATAAATCTAATTGTATATGCAATCATAATTTTATCTTTTTTTTAATATATGTATAAATAATTTAATAAAGGTATTTTAATTTTATAATATATATATATATTATATTTTTATAATACAAATGTCAATAAAAATATTATCAATAAATTTGATGATAATCTTAAATATAATGTATAATTAAATTATGAAATAAAGGCGAGTATAGTTTAACGGCAAAACTTTAGCCTTCCAAGCTAATTATGGGGGTTCAATTCCGCCTGCCCGCAACTACAATTTGTAGCTAAAAAAATATCTATATATTTAAGTTTTGTAGCTCAGACGGTTAGAGCAAAGGATTCATAAGCCTTAGGTCGCAGGTTCAATTCCTGTCAAAGCTAAAATATGGAGGGGTGGCAGAGTGGTTGAATGCAATAAATTGCTAATTTATCATATATAATTATATATCGAGGGTTCAAATCCCTCTCCTTCCAATTAAAAAAGAAGCTGTAGTTTAATTGGTTAGAATATCGCCCTGTCACGGCGAAGGCCGCGGGTTCAAATCCCGTCAGTTTCGAAAGTTTAAATATTGGGGCACTAACTCAATGGTAGAGTGGTCGGCTTTTAACCGGTAAGTTCTGGGTTCAATTCCCAGGTGTCCCACAAATTTATATGTGTTATATATTTCAATTATATAAACAATGCTCCTATCGTCTAGTGGCCTAAGACGCTTCCCTTTCGCGGAAGTAACAGGGATTCGAATTCCCTTGGGAGTATTTATATTTTGCTAAACATCGAGATAGTAGGATTTGAACCTACGGCTTTCTGTTCCCAAAACAGATACGCTACCAAACTGCGCTATATCTCGCCTTATTATTATTTTATATTCTTAATTTATAACAACTTTACCACCTAATGCTTCAATTTCTTTTTTTATAGATTCTGATTCTTCTTTTGTAATTCCTTCTTTTATTGTTTTTGGAATATTGTCAACAATTTCCTTTGATTCTTTTATACCAAGACCTGTAACATTACGTATTATTTTTAATATTGCTATTTTTTTGTCTGCAGGAACTTCTGATAATGTTATATTAAAGCTAGTTTTTTCTTCTATCGCTTCGACAATTGGAGCTGAAACAACTAGACTATCTATTTGGGTTTTGTTTGCTGAAGCCGAAATGTCTATATTAAACGTAATTTCGATTTCCTTTATTAAATTAGAAATTTCTAGCAATGTTAAATTTTTTAATTGATCAACAATATTTTTTAAATTATTATTCATAAGTATAAGTTATTTATTTTAGTTATAATTTATTTAGCAAAATTTATATAATAAATCAATTATTTTTTTTTTAATGAATTTAAATCTATTAATAAACTTGGACTCATTGTAGTGCATAAATTAATAGATTTAAAGTATTTTCCTTTAATACCAGAAGGTTTATTCTTCTCAATAGAATTATATATTGTATATAAGTTTTCCTTTAATTGAAATTCAGGAAAATTTGTTTTTCCAAATTGCAAATGAACAACACCAGTTTTATCGGCACGATATTCAAATTTGCCACTTTTAAAATCTTTAATTGTTTCAGTTATATTATTTACGACAGTTCCTGCTTTTGGTGAAGGCATTAATCCTTTAGGTCCAAGTATACGACCAACTTTTCCTAACTCAGCTATTAAATTAGGTGTTGTTATAAGTAAATCAAAATTTATATGCCCATTATATATTTCTGAGAGTAAACTCTCATATCCAACATAAGAGGCTCCTAATTTTAAATATTCTTCAATGTTTTGCTCATTTGTGTAAATTGCTATTTTTATTTCTTTTCCAGAAGGATAAGGCAATATTAAGTTTGATCGTAATTGTTGATTTGCATATTTAGGATTTATATTTAATGCAAAATGAGCTTCTATAGATTCTACAAATTTTGCTGTACCAAATTGCTTAACAAGTTCAATTGCTGAATCAATAGAGTATATTTTATCCAGTTTTAAATTTATTAAATGCTGTAAACGTTTTGAAATTTTTTTCATTATTTTGGTAATAATTAAGATTAAATAATAGTAATTCCCATATTTTTGGCAGTTCCTTTTATTATAGAAATGGCTTTATCTATACTATTTGTATTTAAATCTGGTAATTTATATTCAGCAATTTCTTTAATTTGTTGTAATGAAACTGTGCCAATATTCTGTCTATTTGGTTGTGATGACCCTTTTTTTATATTTGCATATTTAGCTAATAGATTCGAAGCTGGAGATGATTTTAATTGAAAAACATACGATTTATCATCGTAAATAGTTATTTTAACAGGTATTACATTTCCAATTTTATCGGCTGTTTTTGAATTATATTCTTTACAAAAAGCAATAATGTTTATACCATGTTGACCTAATGCTGGACCTACTGGGGGAGCAGCAGTTGCTTTTCCTGCAATTAATGCTAGTTTAACAAAAGCTTTTATCTTCTTAGCCATAATTTCTATTTTTATGTTTTTTTAAATATTAAGTTAAATGTACATCACTGATTTTTTAATAATATTATCAGCACGTCTTGAAGGAATTGAACCTTCGACATTAGTTTTTGGAAAACTATGTTCTACCCACTGAACTAAAGACGTTTTTTAATTTTAAAATTTTTAATGCCAAAGATCAGAATTGAACTGATGACACGAGGAGCTTCAATCCACTGCTCTACCATCTGAGCTACCTTGGCCTTTATAAAAATTAGCTTTTTATACTAATTTTTATATAGAAACGATAATTTCATCTAACTCGTCTAAGCTTATTTTAATTGAACATTTATTACTTGTTACACTTGGATTTTTTAGAATATATTCTGATACAGAATCTTCTATATGTTTTGTAATTAATCTTCTCAAAGGTCGGGCACCAAATGAAGGATTATATCCCTCTCTACTAAGTTTATTTTTAACGTTAGTATGAACATCTAATTTAATATTATTTTGTTCTAAGCGTTTTGCAACAGCTTTAATCATTAAATCACATATTTTACGTAATTCTTCAGGTTTTAACGGTTCAAATATAATTATATCATCTAATCTGTTTAAAAATTCAGGTAAGAAAAATGTACTTAATTTATTTAAAACTGCAGATTTTAAAGCTTTACTTCTATCTTTAATTTTAGCAGAATTTACTAAATTTTCTCGCATCATATCTAATTCCTTTTTAAAATAGCCATCTGCTTTCGTCCTTAATAATGAATTTTTAAAATGTTTTTGTAATTGTTTGTGAATATCACTTAAAAAATTCTCATTTATATGAGATTGAAGAAATTCTATAACATTACCAAATTCATCTTTATACTTATTCTTTTTATCTAAATCTAAAGTTTTATTTTCCTCATCCGAAGAATCAATATTTTTAATCAATTCTTGAATTTCTGCTGCTCCAGCATTAGATGTCATAATTATTATTGTGTTTTCAAAAGGAATTAGCCTTTTTTGACTGTCAGTTAAACGACCATCTTCTAAAATTTGTAATAAAATATTTAAAACATCAGGATGTGCTTTTTCAATTTCATCAAATAATACAACTGAATAGGGTTTTTTGCGAACTGCATCTGTAAGTTGACCTCCATCTTCATAGCCAACATATCCTGGTGGGGATCCTACTAATCTTGATATTGTAAATTTCTCCATAAATTCAGACATATCTAAACGAATCATATCATTTTCAGAACCAAACATTGTAACTGCTAACGTTTTTGTAATCTCAGTTTTCCCTACTCCTGTTGGTCCACAAAATAAAAAACTCGCAATTGGCCTATTTGGATTTTGTATTCCTAATCTAGCACGTCGAATAGCTTTAGCTATTGCAGAAATTGCTTCTTCTTGTCCTATTACGCGTTCATGCAATATCGATTCCAATTTAAGTAATTTTTGAGATTCAGATGCTGAAAGTGATTGTATAGGAATCCCTGTAATTTCTGATAGCAATTTTTGAACTTCTGCTTGAGATATTAGTTTTTTTGTATTTAAAATATTTTCTACTATATTTGCATGTTTTATTAAATATGGGTCTTCTAAATTTGTTAGATAATTTTTGCCTGTTTCCGTATTGTAATATCCTAATAAATTATAAATTGTATTTTTTTCTAAATCAGTTAATTCTAAATTCGAATTTTTTATTAAAGTGTTTATAAGACCTTTATTTAAAATAGGTTTTAATTTTAAAAGAAAATCTTTGACAGTATTAATACGAATTTCATCTAGTTTGCTTAATTTAGTACTTCTAAATTTAATTATTTCAAAATCTTTTAATAAAAAATCTGAATAATATAATAATAAAAACGCTTTTGGTTTTAAGTAACGTATATATTCAATATATTTTTTTACTTTTGTCTTTCTTACGTAATTTGTAAATCTATTGATATAATTTATTCTTAAAGAAGGTAATAAATGTTTTGAATTATATGCGCTTAACCACTCAGTTAATAAATATAAAGAAATACGGTATAAACTATATTGATTTAACTGTTTCTTAGAAATGGAATTTAATATTTCTTTATAAATTATTAAATTTTTATCTAAAGATAAATTTCTATTTTTTTTCGTATTTTTATAAATATTTTCAAGCTTTGTCGAAGCAAATAACATTTCATCAACATGAGTTAAAATCGATGTATTTATTTTTTTTATAAATTCTTGAGAAAAAGGAGACATTTCCTTATTCGAAGCAATTGTAATATCTTTAGGAGACTCAATCCATTTTATAAGACATTTACGATAAGCGTTCTCAATTTCTTTAAATATAAACTCTGTAGGAATATCTCCACGCCGATAAGCTTCTGTTCTTAAAACTCCAATTTTATTTATAGCAGAATTAATTATAGAAGATACAACAGAATTATTTGAAGCACTTGTAATTTTAATTACTTCTCTAGCAGCTGCCCTATCAATTAAATCTATAGCTTTATCTGGTAAAAAACGATCATAAATATATCGTTTTGATAAACTAGCTGCTGCGTGTAATGCCCCTGGTAATATTTCAACATTATGAAACGTTTCTAAACTCGCGCGTAATCCATATAATATATTGACTGTTTGCAAAACAGTTGGCTCTTTTACTATTACTGGTTGAAATCTACGATTCAAAGCAGGATCTTTTTCTATTGTTTGATATTCCTTTGTTGTTGTTGCGCCTATACATTGAAAACCACTTCGCGAAAGTATTGGCTTTAAAATATTTGCTGCATCCATTGATCCTTCAGCAGACCCAGCACCTCCTATATTATGAATTTCATCTATAAATATAATAATATTAGGTACAGATAACACTTCATTAACTAAATTTTGAAGACGAGACTCAAATTCTCCACGATATCTAGAACCTGCAATTATTTTTGTCAAATCTACACTTATAATTGATCGATCTGACAAAATAAAAGGTACTAAGTTATTTATCATTTTAGTAGCAAATAATTCCACTATCGCTGTTTTACCTACACCAGCATCTCCTATTAACACAGGATTATTTTTTTGTCTTCTTGCTAATATTTCCATAACTTGACCTAATTCTTCTTCTCGACCAAAACATTCTTCTAATTTTCCTTCTTTTGCTAAAATTGTTATATCTGTTCCATACATTTCTAATGCGGAGATTTTGTCTTTTTCCTCCTGATATTCAGAATTTTTCATAAGTATATATTTATATATTTTTTTTTATAAAATTATAATCCTTTAGCCTTTAGAAAGCCTAAAAAACTTGAAGTAGTAGGGTTTGAACCTACGAATAATGGAGTCAAAGTCCATTGCCTTACCAACTTGGCTATACCTCATTATAGCATTAATAATAACAAATTAAATTTCATAAGCCTGGAGGGATTTGAACCCCCGACTTTATAGTCCGTAGCTATACACTCTAGCCTCTGAGTTACAAGCTCATATTTTATTTAATAATTTATTTGTTTAAAGTTTTATATAACAAATGTCTCACAGTATTCGTAGGATAGGCACCACATATTAAATATTTTTTCAGGATAATTTTATTTACTTTTATTGTCTTTAATATTGGGTCGTAAAAACCAATGTCTGCTAAAATTTTACCATCTCGACGTGTTAATGAATTCATTACGACAATTTTATAAAAAGGTCTTAACTTTTTACCTGCTCGTTTTAGTCTAATTTTTAACATATACTATATTGTTTTATTTAATTATGCTTTTATATAAAGCTCTGAAATATTATTAATAAAAATTATGAAATTTACAAAATAATGAAAAAGACGAAATGATAAATCTATTGCTAAAATATGTGAAAATTTTACCACATGTTTTGTTCCTCGATATGTCGGGAAAATTTTTTCAAAAAATCTAAAATATGGATTTGTAAAAGTATAAAATAATGAAATAGGCCAAACATAAGGGTTAAGAACTGGAAGCCATTCTATTGTCATTCGCGTCATACATAAAACTTTAAATAATCTTGTAAAAAAGCGTAATTCTGTTAAATTATTTAAGATTGTATTAGTTATATTATATATTAATATAGCAAAAGATTCTTTAAAATTAGTAGTCATATAGATAATATTAATTATTTTATATATTTGTGTAAATAAACCTATTATTAATAATAAATTATAAGTTCATATTTTGCAAATAATTCGATTCTTATAAAAAGTATTATATATCTATATATAAGTATACATCTATATATATATTATTCATCTTAAATAACTATGCAAAATTCTTCTGAATATAAAACAAAAAACATTTTTAATGCTCCTTATAAATACGGGTTTAAAACAATAATAAATAATTATTGTTTTCCATGTGGCTTAAATGAGAAAATAATTAGAGAAATTTCTAATGAAAAACAAGAAAATAATTTTCTATTGAATTTTCGACTAAAATCATATAAAAAATGGATTAAAATGAAAAACCCTAACTGGTCCACATTAAACATAAATGAAATTAATTATAATAATATTGTTTATTTCTCAAAACCAATTCTTAATCAAAAAGAGAATATACTAGATAAAAATATTTTAAAAACTTTTAATAAATTAGGAGTTGATATTCTAGAAAAAAAGAATACAAAAACAAATATTGCAACAGAAATAGTTTTTGATAGTGTATCTGTAGCAACTACTTATAAAAAAAAATTAGCCAAATTTGGCATTATTTTTTGCTCTATTTCAGATTCAACTAAATACTATACAAATCTTATAGAAAAATATTTAGGATACGTAGTTTCTCCAGGAGATAATTATTTTTCTGCTTTAAATTCTTGTGTTTTTTCGGATGGATCATTTTGTTATATACCACAGAATACAATATGCCCTTTAAGTTTATCAACGTATTTTCGTATTAATAACGAGAATGCTGGGCAATTTGAGCGCACATTAATTGTTGCAGAAAAAAATAGTGAGATAAACTATATTGAAGGCTGTACGGCTTCAAAATATGATAAAAATCAATTACATGCTGCCGTAGTTGAACTTATAGCATTTGATAATGCTAATATCAAATATTCAACTGTACAAAATTGGTATGGTGGAAACGAATTAGGCAAAGGCGGAATTTACAATTTTGTAACGAAACGCGGTTTATGTATTGGGTTTAATTCAAAAATTTTATGGACTCAAGTAGAAACTGGTTCTTCTATAACATGGAAATACCCTAGTTGCATATTACTAGGAAATAACTCAATTGGGGAGTTTTATTCAGTAGCTTTAACTAATAGGTACCAACAAGCAGATACAGGAACAAAAATGGTACATTTAGGGAAAAATACAAAAAGTAAAATAACATCAAAAGGTATTTCATGTAAATTTTCTAAGAACGTTTATAGAGGCTTAGTTCGAATAGCAAAGCATGCCAAAAATTCAAAAAATTTTTCGCAATGTGATTCATTTATTATCGGCAAAAATTCAAAAACAGCTGCTTACCCTTATATAGAAATTTATAATAACAGTTCAAATTTAGAACATGAAGCTAAAATATCTAAAATAGCAGAAGATCAACTTTTTTATTTGTTGCAACGCGGTATAACTACTGAAAAAAGTATTGGGCTAATGATTAGCGGCTTTTGCAAGGATGTCTTCATAAAATTACCATTAGAATATTTAGATGAAGCTAATAAATTGTTATCTCTAAAATTAGAAAAAGTAATATAAATATATTTATAACATATGACAAATTTATTGTTAGAAATAAAAGATTTAGATGTTTCAATTGGAACAAAAAAAATCTTAAAGGATTTAAATTTAAAAATAAATAATAATGAAATTCATGTAATAATGGGACCTAATGGTTCAGGCAAAAGCACATTATCAAAAATTCTAACAGGTCATCCTTCATATTTAATTAATAAAGGATCTATTTCTTATAAAAACAATAATTTACTTGAAGTTTCACCCGAATTTCGTTCGCATTTAGGTATTTTTTTAGCGTTTCAATATCCTCTTGAAATACCTGGAGTAACCAATTACGATTTTTTAAGGTTATTATATAATGAAAAACAAAAATACTTAAATAAATCAGAAATTGCACCTATAGAATTTTTAACATTATTAAACAAATATCTAAAAGAATTAAATATTTCACAAGAGTTTTTAAATCGTGACTTAAATTATGGATTTTCTGGTGGAGAAAAAAAAAAAAACGAAATACTACAACTTTTATTATTGAAACCATCTTTAGTTATTTTAGACGAGTTAGATTCTGGTTTAGATGTAGATGCTATAAAACTTATTTGTAATAATTTATTATCAAAATTAGAAAAAAACAGTTCCATTTTATTAATAACTCATTATCCGTACATTTTAAAATACTTAAAACCAGACTATATACATATAATGAAAGATGGTCATATAATTAAAACAGGCACAGCAGATTTGATAGATTATATTATTGGTAATGGCTACGAAAATATTGCACAAGAATAAGGTTATAACCTTATTCTTGTGCAATATTTTTTATTTATTAATGATTTTATTAGTTAAATAATTTAATATATAATTAATTGAATATTCAGAATCATCATTTCCTGGAATAGGGTATGAAATTAAACTTGGGTTAGAGTTACTATCAACTATCGAAACTGTTGGAATGCTTAATTTTAAACATTCATTTATCGCTAATGAATTTTTTAATTGACTTGTAAATATTACAATATCTGGTAAACTTCTCATATTTTTAATGCCCTTAAATAAACATTTTGACGTTAATATTTTTTTGTTTTTTGAGCTTAAATTTTTTATACATAAATAATCATTCATAGCTTCTAAATTATTTAAATTCTCTATTTGCGAAGCCATTGTGGACCAATTTGTTAATAATCCACCTGGCCAACGATTATTTATATAGTATCCATTTACTCTTTTTGCATAACTTTCAAGATCTATTTTTATATTACTATTCGTATTTACAAATAAAAATTTACCATTGTTTTGTGCTACTGTTTTTACAACATTTCCTGCTATGGCTAATAATTTTGAAGTTTTTATAAGATCAAAATTAAGATAACCATTTTTTTGGTTATATATATAAGGGCTCATTTTTTCATTTAAATTTTTAGAAAAATGACCTGAATATATTTCTGCACTTATATATTCTTTTAATATATTATTATTATTTAAGTTTTCAGCCATTATTTTTCTTTTTATTTAAGTTTTTGTAGATAAATGTTATCTAAATAATTTTTATAATTTAAAAAAGTAGATCCTGAAGGACTTGTTCTTCCAATTATATTGCACTCTTTAAGAGATCTAAACCAATCAGATTTTGATTCTAACGCAGCTCTCGTTAATACTTTTTTAGTTTCTTGAAAACCAGCTGCAGATAAAAAACCGCTTTTTAATAATGCACTATTTGTTGCTGAAATTAAAATAGGTTTTGCCTTTGGTTTTTTATTAATGTCATTTTTGTATTGTCTTTTATTTAAAGATTTTATAATTGAAAAATACATTGAAATATTACATATTTCTCCAAATATTAAAGGTGTATTCCCACTTTTTTCTATAATTACATTTGAAGTCATTTGTTTAACAATTACTTCAATATGATTATTTGATATGTTAACACCTTGAGATTGGTATATAGATTGTATTGAGTTTGCCAAAATTATTTGAAATTTTATTAAACTAAATTTGATTCCATAAGGATTTCCATCTATATTATAATGATAATTAAATAAAATGTTCAATAGTTCATGAGAATCTATATTTCCATCAATTATTTGTTCTCCTATATCTAAAAAAGATCCTTTCTTTAATAAAATTTTATCTGAAAACAAGAGTTCATATTTTTCTTGAGCTACAACTTTTTTTAAATATATCAATTTTTTTGAAGAATTAAAAAGAATCAAATCATGTTTCTTATTTTGAAACATAAATTTTATATTTAACAAATCTTTTAATTTTCTAATTTTATGGGTTTGGTCCATTAAATTTATATCTAAATTTACTCTTTTCCAATGTAAAGAAATATCTTTATTATTAAAAAGGAGTTTATTGTTATCAACATAAATAAAACTTTTATTATTTAGAAAAATAAAATTAGCTTGATATATTCCATTATCGGATAAAAAATAAACTTCTTTATTTCTAATAAATAAATTTTGAACAACGTTTATAAATAATTGATTTTTGATAGAATCTAACCCAGTTTTTGAATAGGTATAACAGTGTAAAATATCTGATAATAAAAAAGATGCATTTTTATTTAACTCTTTTTCATTTAAAATTTCAATATCATATAATATTCCTGGACGTGAGTTTAAAAGGGATTTTTTTTTAGGCTTGCGTGCTTCAATTAGTTCTTCAATTTTTGGTAGCCCTTGAACTATATCTTTTGTTTCTTGAACGTGATCAATTAAATACGCAATAGTTTGGTTTTTTTTTATAAAATCATTGTTATTACAAGATAAAATAGCTCCTGCTGGCACATAAATAGGATATGCATTGTAGAAAAATAATTTTCTACCATTTTTTTTTAGAAAAAAAGAACTCTTAACAGAAGATGATATTTCGTTTATATTTTTACCTTTTTGTATATTTATTTTTCTTTCTTTTGTATAAATTTTATTTTTTAGTTGTTGATTATTATAGGTCCAGATATTTGAAGATGTTATAAAAAATAAATTTAAATTTTTATTTAATTCTTTTTTACGAATATTTACAATATTCGCGTTTCTTTTTGGAAAAGTATATTTATATCCTAACACTGTATGTTTATCAACATATTGATAAGTATTAACAGTAAAAAAATATTTTATAAAATTTTTATCAAAATTAACAGGATCAAAATTTATTTTCAATAATTTATAATTAATAAGAATATCTTTACATATACCAAAAACTTTTTTATTAATTTCATTTTGACTAAAATAAAAATTTTTTAAAAAGAATTCACAAAAATTAACAATATTATCAGTTTTTAAACAATTTAAAAACGAAATATTTAGATTAATAAGTTTAAAAGAGTAAAAAGATTGAATATAAATATTTTTATTTGTTATTTTCAATATACCTTCAAATGGTGTAATTATCTTTTCAAATGAAAATGGTTTAGTAACAATTAATTTATCATTATGTAAATATTTACTAGAATATGAAATGTTATTTATTTCACCAGGCAATATCCAAGCGATACCACTAACTTCATTTATTTTTAAATTGTGTTTCCCTTTTATTAAACGACGAATTATTAAATTTTCATAAATAATTTGTCCGTTTAATTTTGAAACCAACGGCTTTAATTTGTGTGAGTTAATTCCTTTAGTTGGAAAAACCAATTCTGCAATTAATTGATTTTTATAAATAAATTGCGATTTAAAAATATATAAATAAGAGCCTACATTTAAAGATAAAATTTCCTTTTTTCCTTCCCAGTTAAAAAGCTCTAAATTTAATTCTTGTTGTAATTTGAGTACACTATTGCCATTATTTGTTCTGCATAAAAGGGCTTTTAAATTTTGTGGTATAATGATTTGACCAGAAAAAGATGCATGAATTTGTCTTAAAGTTTCTCCTGTAAAAACACCCCCTGTATGAAAAGTACGCATTGTTAATTGTGTGCCAGGCTCACCAATAGATTGAGCTGCAACAATTCCGATTGTCTCTCCTATAGAAATCTTTTTTCCGGTAGCTTCGCTTAGTCCGTAACATTTTTGACAAATAGAATTATAAGAAATACAAGTTAATACAGAACTTACTTTTAAAATAATGGGAGCATATTTGTTTAATGTTTTTAATAACTCATTAGTAATTAATAAATTATTAAAATCATTTAACGTTTCGTATGTATCTAACATTTTTATAGATAATATAGTTCGGCCTAATAGTATTTTAGAGCTTTTATCTCTATAAAATAAAAAGTTTACACCCTCTATTCCTTTACAATCAAAATCACGAATTATAAAATCTTGAGCCACATAAATTAAACGTCTTGTTAAATATCCTGAATCGGCTGTTCGTAAAGCTGTATCAACAATTCCTTTTCTTGCTCCGTAGGATGAAATAATGTAATCTATTGAAGTTAAACCTTCTCTAAAATTATTTTCAATTGGAATATCTATAATTTTTCCTTCCTGATCAGACATTAAACCTCGTAAACCTACTAGCTGACGGACTTGTGAAATATTTCCTCTGGCGCCAGAAAAAGACATAATATATAAACTATTTAACGGATCGTATTTTTGATAATATTCGACAATTTTAAATTTTAAAGAATCTGATATAGAATTCCAGCTATCTATAATTATTTGAAATCTTTCTATTTCTGAAATATTACCTTTTTTTAACTTAGTATTAATAGCAGTTATTTTTTTAGTAACATTATCAATATAGCTTTTTTTAATTTTGGGAATTTTTAGATCTTCTGTATTGATTGAAATTCCAGCATTTGTCGCATAAAAAAAACCTAATAATTTTAACGCGTCTAAAAGTTTGGACGTTGTTATAAAACCAAATTTTTCAAACGTTTTTTTTATCAAATCCTCCAACCCCTTTTTAGTTATTGTTTTACTTATAATCATTTATATTTTTAATATTTTATTAAAATTAGTACTAAAAATAATACGTCCTGGTGTAGTTTCAAAAAAAAGTTCAGTAAAAATATAATTTTTTTTATTTTTACTATATGCAACGAAAATGCCGATATTAGTTAATAAATTATATTTATAATAACTATTTTTAACTTTATAAATTTTTAATATTGATAGATTTCTATTAATGTTAATAAAATTGTTATTAATTTTTTTAAATATTAATTTTTTATTTTCTAGCTTGAGATCGTCTGATAATAGAGAATATTTAACTAAAATATTCTGATGCAAAGTAATTTTTTTTTGAAAATGCGCTATTAATGCTTCATTTTCAGTAAATACATATTTATAATTAAATTTTCTTCTTAACATTACAGTTAAATAATAACAACCAATAACCATATCTTGCGTGGGTTTTAATATTACTTCACCATTAGATGAAGACAATATATTATTACATGGTCTTAATAAAGTTTTAACTTCCAATTGACTAACTTCATAAAGCGGTAAATGTACAGCCATTTGATCACCATCAAAATCTGCATTAAAACCAGAACATACTAATGGGTGAAGATGTATTGCTTGGCCTAAAACTAAAATAGGGTTAAAAGATTGAATACCAAATTTATGTAAAGTGGGAGCTCTATTTAATAATACAGTATAATTTTTAATTAAATCATTCAATAATCGCCAGACAATAAGCTTATTGTTTTTTAAAATATCTTGAGCGAACTTAATATTATTTTTAAATAAATTTTCCTTTGTTTTTAATAATTCATGTATTAAAATAGGCTGAAATAATTCAGCACTAATTTCATAAGGTAAGCCGCATTGATTTAATTTTAATTGAGGATCTACAATTATTACAGACCTTGCTGAATAATCAACTCTTTTACCAAGAAGAGATTGTCGAAAACGTCCTTGTTTACTTTCTAAAATTTCAGTTAAACTTTTTAATGGATTATTGTTTAATAAAAAAATTTTTTCTTTTGCTAATCTTGAATTATCAATTAATCCATCAATAACTTCTTGTAATAATTTTTTTGCATGGGTTGTAATTAAATTTGGAAAAGAATATGTATGCATAAAATCGAATAATCGTTGATTTCGTATAATTATTAAACGATAGAATTCGTTTAAATCCGCAGCGATTGATTTACCATTTTCTAAACTAAAAATAGGTCTTAAAGTTGGAGGTAAAACAGGTAAAGATGTCAATACTAACCAACTAGGATTTGTTTTTGTTGCTAAAAAACTTTCTAAAACTCTAAGACGTTTTAATAAATTTTTATCTTGAAAAGTTAAATTCTCATTGTTTAAATTTTGATTTTTTAATATACAAAATCGTAAACTTAAAATATGTTGTTTTAAATTGATTGATTCTAATAATGTTTGTATTAATTCAGATCCATTACGTAATATTTTTTTCTTTGCTAAATTTTCTTTTCCTTCATAATATGTTGTACTCGACAAAATATTCAAATTTTTTATTTGTTTTAATTTATGTCTTAAATCTTTCTTATTTAAATAAAAAAAAACAGAAAGTGGGCTTTCAGATAGTATTCTTTTTCCCTCTTTAAAATAAACAATTTGATCAAGTTCTGTAGATGTAATATTGGCATCTATACAACGTAATAAAGTTAAAATATAGTTAGGTATTCCTTTTAAATACCAATTGTGAGTTATTGGACTTACTAGTTCAATATAACCCATTCTATACCTTCTTACTCTTGACTCAATTAGTTCAACAAAACACTGTTCACAAATTTTGTTTAATAGAAACCCGCTATACTTTCCACATTTACATTTCCAATTTTTTATTGGTCCAAAGATCTTTTCACAAAATAAACCATAAGCTTCAGGTTTATTGTCACGAAAATTTATGGTTTCGGCAGTCAAAACTTCTCCTATTATTTCGCCGTTAGGTAATTTTTTTTCTGCCCAATTTTTAATTTGTTCTGATGATGCAACTCCTATTTTTAAGTATTCAAAGGAAGAATGTAAATTTTCTATTTCTATTAGAGCTTTTTTAAGTTTAACAATTTCCTCTATTTTTTTCATAAAACTCAAAGATATCTATATATAATTTAAAAACCTTATAATAATATCTATATTATAAGACTCTTTTTTTAGATAATAAATTACGTAATTTTAACTTTATTTCAAATTCTTTAAAAAAATCTTTTTTTAAGTTTAAAAAATTTGAAGTTATTGAAAACTCATTAGTAAATTTATAAAATGAACAATCTAATCCTAACGAATTTAACTCTCTTATTAACGCAATAAAAGATTCAGGTATAGAAGGATATGGTCTAGCAAAGTTATTTTCTGTTAACATTAATTTATACATATCATTTCTACCATCAATATCATCAGATTTAATAGTTAACATTTCTTGTAATGTATTAGCTGCTCCATAAGCTTCTAAAGCCCATACTTCCATTTCACCAAAACGCTGACCTCCTTTTTTTGATTTGCCAGCTAACGGCTGCTCTGTTATAAGCGAATAAGGACCTGTTGCTCTTGCATTAATTTTATCTTCTACTAAATGTATAAGCTTTAATATATAACTCTTTCCTATTGTAACAGGGTTATCAAAAAATTCTCCAGTTCGTCCATCTCTAATGAAAATTTTTCCTGGATAAAGCGAATTATAAATCCAATCTGAATTGCTGACATAAGAACTCTGTTTCAATTTTTGTGTAATTAATAGCCTTGAAGCTTCTTGACCATATATTTCATCAAAAGGAGTTATTTTAAAACGCCTTCCTAATTTTTCTCCAGCAAAACCTAATAAAGATTCAAATATTTGACCTACATTCATTCTAGAAGGAACACCTAAAGGATTTAAAATAATATCAATAGACGTTCCATCAGGAAGATAAGGCATATCCTGTTGAGATAAAATTTTAGAAATTATTCCTTTATTGCCATGACGGCCTGCTAACTTATCACCTATCTTTATTTTACGAACCTGAGCTATGTAAACTCTAACTTTTTCACAAAAACTAGTCTTAAATTTTTCATCTTTGTTCTGAGAAAGTCCTTTTACAAGCCTTATATCAATTACGCGCCCCTCAATACCTTGTGGAACGCAAAATGAAGTTTCTTTATATATAGGTTCTTTTTTTCTATTCTCATTAAAATATAAGGCTTGCAATAATTTATATTCAGGAATTATATCTTCATTCAATTGAGATAATTTACCAATTAATATGTCATATTCTTTTACATATGTTCCAATTTTTACAATTCCCGACTTATTTAAATAATTATATTTGGTGCTTTTTTTATTTTTTAAACATTTTGTCAACTTTTCAGAATTATTTAAAATAAAATTTAAATTAATTTCAATTTCCTCAATATGTATCGATGTTAAAACATCATTTAAAACTAAAGATTCATTAATAATTATAGCATCTTCATAATTATAACCTTCCCAAGGCATGTAAGCAAGAGTTAAATTTCTACCCAAAGCTAATTCTCCTTCAATAGTCCCAGAACCATCTGCAATTATTTGTCCTGAATAAACTAATTCATTATTCCAAACAATTGGTTTTTGATTTATACATGTGTCTTGATTTGATCGATTATATTTCTTCAAAAAATAACTTAATTTTTGTCCAAATTTATCAATAACAATAATTTTTAACGAATTTACAAAAAGAATAAAACCTTCTGAATAATTTTTTATAACTATTTCTGAACTTAATAAAGGTATAGCTTCAAAACCTGTTCCTACTATAGATTTTTGCGAGTATAAAAGTGGCACGGCTTGACGTTGCATGTTTGAGCCCATTAATACACGATTAGCGTCATCATGTTCTAAAAAAGGTATCAGAGCTGTTGATAATGAAATTATTTGCAAAGGAGATGTAATAATATAATTTATGCTATTAGATTTTTTTATCAAAAAATTATAATTCTCTTTAACAGACAGTTCACGATTTTCAATTAAAAGGTCTTTATTAACTAATGTATCACTAAACGAAATAGATAATTTGGATTCTTCTTTAGAATTAAAATAAATAGGTTTTACAAAAGGAAAAAATCTATTTTTAGATATAAATAAATAAGGAGAATTAATAAAACCAAAGGAATCTACTCTAGAAAAAAGACTTAATGAAGATATTAGTCCAGCATTTTGACCTTCTGGTGTATCAATTGGACATAAACGCCCGTATTGACTTGGATGTATATCACGTATTGCATTTATAATATTATCTCGTTTTAAACCATTTGGACCAAAAAGACTTATTTTACGCTTATGGGTAATTCCAGATAAAGGATTTATTTGATCCATATATTGTGATAATTGACTAGTATTAAAAAATTCTTTTACAGTACTAGTTATATTTCGAGGATCAATAATTTGGCTTTTATAATTATTTAAATGTATATTATTTTTTTCAGAGTTTTTTTTCTTTAAACTTATTTTTAGCACCCCCTCTTCTATCATTTTTTTTTGTAAACGATAAAAACCAATTTTAATTTGATTTTGCAATAATTGACCTATACTTCGTATTTGTTTATTTTTTAAATCATCAATATCATCATTTGAAAGGTTTCCATATTTTAATTCAATTAAATTATTTATAATTTTTAAAATATCATAAATTGTTAAATACTCTATACTTTGAGGGATATTAAGATTAAATTTTTTATTTAGTTTATATCGTCCTATTTCTCCAATTGAAAATTGTACGAATAAAATATTATTAATCGATGATATCGTTTTTTGTATTTTATATTCATTATTATGAGAATAATAATTTTCTAAAATTAATGGCAACTTTAATTCATCCAAAAATTCTTTAAAAGTTAAGCCAAAATAATGAATAAAATCATAAAGATTTATTTTATTTTCAACTTTTTGCTTTGTTTTTATATTATTATCTACTATTTTTATACATATTTGTTCTTTGAAATTGTTTAAATTTTTATTTTTTAAATTTTCCAACATAATTTTTGTCCACAAACCTTTATCTGATATTATAGTTGCAGTATATGTTGGTTGTTTTGAGGCATTAAACTCTTTACGAAAATAAACACCTGGGCTTCTTATAATCTGACTTATAATTACACGTTCACATCCATTAATTATAAAAGTACCCTCCTCAGTCATTAAAGGAATTTCCCCTAAAAAAATATCTTGTTTTACATTTACTTTTTTGGAGTTTTTATCAATCTGATAATAATATTGTCCAAGAACATAAATTTGAATGCTATACGTTAAATCCTTTTCTAAGCAAGCCTTAATTCCATATTTCGGACCTTTAAGCTTTATACTCGAAGGATATAAAAAAATAAAAGACTCCACTTTTTTATTTTTCGAAACAAAAATTTTTGCTTTTATAGGATTTGATATTTTTGTTAACTCTTGAGTTATTCCTGAATATAAAAATTTATAAAAACTAGCACGTTGTATTTCTATTAAATCACTGATATTATTAATAAATAATTTATTCATTTTAAATTAGAGTTAATTTATATATTAGTTTCAAAGTTTCTAAAAACAAAAATTACAAATTATTAACAAGTTTTCCAAATTTTGATTTTTTACGAGAAATTAGATTATTATGTAATACACCTTTTTTTGATGCTTTATCAAAAGCTTTATATAATTTGTTTAATAAAATTATTAATTCTTTTTTTAAAACTTTGTAAATATCTTCATTTTTTAATACAATAATATTATTATACTTGTGATAAAATATTTTACTAAGCATTTTTATTAGAGATAGGTAACGCTTATTTAATTTTTTATTACGAACATTTAGCTTTGTTTGTTTATTTAATTTTTTCATATATATATTTTTTAATAATTTTTAATTTTAAAGTATATACTTTTTTATTATTTGATGTTATTATTATAATAATAATGTTACATATTTAATATACTATTATTATGGCAAAAAATAAAAATTCTAGAGTATTTATTAATTTAGAATGTGCTCAGTGTAGAACTAATAAAAACAAAAAATCAACAGGAATTTCAAGATACTTTACGTCAAAAAATAAAAAAAATAACCTAAAAAAAATAGAACTTTTAAAACATTGCAAATTCTGTAATCAACATACACTTCATAAAGAAATAAAATAAAATGAATAATTTATTTAAATTAAAAAGTATTAGCATTAGTAAAAATAAAAAAAATATACGTTCGTTCAAGGTTAGCTTGCCTTATATAAAATTATTAAAAAAATTGGATTTCAATATAGAATATAAAAATATTCTATTAATAAAAGCGTTTATAAATAAATTTGGAAAAATTCGGCCAAGACTTAAAACTAAAGTTTCATTAAAAAAGCAGCGAGCTATTTCAAAGGCAATTAAACAATCTCGAACATTAAATTTATTACCTTATTTTCTAAAATAAAATTTTGATTTAATATTACAGTACCTATGGCCGAGTGGTCGATGGCAACGGGCTCATAATCCGTTCTACTTTAGCGTCACTGGTTCAAATCCAGTTGGGTACATTTAATGTTTTTAATTTTTTTTTGTTACGCGGTTATGATATAATTTGGCTTTGCGAACTTTTGTAAACTCTTTTTTTGTGATAGAAATCATTTTTGGAGAATTTAATGGAAAAATATGTTCTATTCCGATACTGTCTAGTATATAACGTAAAATAATGTTTTTACTTGATTTATTCTTATTAATTGCAATAACTATACCTTCATGTTTTTGAGTTCTTATTTTATTTAAAGTGCCTATGTTATAATTTACAATTAAATTATCACCAACTTTTATGTTGTCAACAAATAATGTATTTATTTTAGAAAATTTATTTTCAACGTCTTTATATAAATTTTTTGTAATTTTAATACGATTTATATTTTTCATTTAATAATTTAATTTATATTTTTATTTATATATTATTATATAATAATATATAAATTTAACCAAATGTATTATTTATGATATAATATGATATATTATCATATACTATTTATATACTTTAAAAATATGCAAACTAAAACGAACTCAGATCTATCAAAAATTAAAAAAAATGAAGCATTGGATTCCAATATTTCAAAAGAAAAAAAAATTGAATTTGAAAAACGACGTCGCAACCAAATTTATAAAACTCTAGACTATTTATTATCAAATATTACTTATTTTAATTTTTTTTCTGCTGACTTAATAGCATTATTAAAAACAGGTTTTGAAATTTCTAATTTTTTTGAGGATCATATTTTAAGTTTAGATTATTTATTCCTTGCTTATTTTAATTCTGAAATTGAAATAAGTTTTATTTTAAATAAATTTGATATTTCAATTGATTCTTTTTATAAAAAAAATAAAAATTTTAATAATCTAAAAAGTTTTTTTAATCAGTACGATGTTTTACCAAATTTCAAAATATCTGAAGATGTTTATTATATTTTAAAAAAAGCGTATTTTAATACTTGCAAACGATTTAAAACAAAATTAATTACACCTGAAATTTTGTTTATAACGCTAATGGAAAATAATCAGTATTTTGATATAACTAAATTTATAAAAGATTATAAAGATCAAAGGAAATTTTATTTATTACGCTATGAAATAATTAAAAAGATATATGATGACGAAACATCATTTTATAACAATGTAAAAAAAAATCAATTATATTTCGGTTATTTATTAAGAGCTCAAATAACTAATAACCATATTAAATTGTTAATTAAAAAAAATAAACTACAGGAATGTGTTATTTTTTTTCGAAATTATATAATTTCTAAAGTATTAATGTTTGATATTTCGATTATATTAAAATCCCAATTATACAAATTGTTAAAAGAATTTAATAGTAGAACTTATTCAAATTAATAAGCTTAAGTCTTTTAAGAAACGGTAGGTGTAGCCAAATGGTTAAGGCAGTGGGTTGTGGTTCCATTAATCGCGGGTTCGATTCCCGTCACTTACCTTTTGACGTAATTTAAATTTATTGGTATTTATATATTTATATAAATATTAAAAATTTCAATAAAAAATTTGATGAGTAAATATACAGGACCAAAAATAAGAATAATACGAAGATTAGGGGTATTGCCAGGATTAACAAGAAAAATAATAAAAAATAGAATAAAAACACCTGGGCAGCACGGAAAAATATCTTTGTTTAAATCAAAACGATTCTCATTGTCAGATGATTATAAAGAAAGACTGTTTGAGAAACAAAAAGTGCGCTTTAATTATGGCATTACTGAGCAACAATTAATTTCATATTATAAATATGCGAAATCTTTAAAAAAAGCAACTGGAAACGCTTTATTAGAATTAATAGAATTTAGGCTAGATTGTATTCTATATAGATTAGGATTTGCCCCCTCAATACCTGCTGCGCGCCAGTTTATTAATCACGGGCATGTTTTGGTTAATAATAGATTGGTAACTATTCCTAGTTTTAATTGTGATATTAATGACATAATAAGTATTAAAGAAGCAGAAAAATCTAAAAATTTAATTTCAAGCAATTTTAAAGCTGAAAAAAAGCGTAGAGTTACTTTAGAACACCATTTAAAACGAATTAATTATAAAGATTCTCATCATTTTGCTGTTTTACCTAAGCATTTGCAAACAAATACAAAAAAATTAGAAGGAAAAATTATAGGGCCTATAAATAGAAAAGATGTTTTAATTAAAGTTAATGAGCTAAAAATTGTAGAATATTACTCGCGTTAATAAATAATAAAATAAAAAAGGTTAATGCTTTATAAAGCATTAACCTTTTTTATTTTTCATTCAATATATATTTTTGAAAACGTCTAATTTTTATATTTTCTCCTAATAATGCAATATTTTTTTTTATATGTTTTTCAACAGTTAAATTTGTATCTTTTATATATTTTTGAAATAATAAAATTGAATTTTCAGTGCATTGTTCTAATGGAATAATATTTTTATTAAAGGAATCTGCTTTTGCATCATCATTTGATATATATTTTGTATCAGGAAACATAGCTATTTGTAAACATATATCTTTTGCTAAATTATGAAACTCTTCTCTCTTTGAAACGGATTCTGATTCACAATTTAACTCTATGAGTATGCCCATTTGAGATCCTGGATGTATATAACAATAGATGATTCCACAATTTGTTGGTCTATCTAATTTTTTATCTGCAATATTTAGAGCAATATTTTCTAATAATTTAGTTGCTAATTTTATATTTCCATTTGCGTTAATTAATGCTTCCTTACAATGTGAAAATCCAGCTCCAGTTATTTTACGAAGTGCTATTATGTCAGAACTATTTATTACTTTCATGGTATATGTGTATAAGATATATATATATTATTTTTTCTATCTATAATTATATATAAAATTAAGTAAAAAAACAATTAAAAATTATTATTTAATGGGAGTGGAGGGACTTGAACCCTCATGATTTATAAAATCGACAGATTTTAAGTCTGTTGTGTCTACCATTCCACCACATTCCCTAAAAAAAGACGACACCCAGATTCGAACTGGGGAATAATAAATTTGCAATTTATGGCCTTACCACTAGACTATATCGCCAATTATTATATTTTAGTTTTAACTTTACTTAAATTATATATTTAATTATATATATAAAATATGATTAAAATATTATTGATAATATATGAATACCAAACTAAAAATTAAAACAAAAAAGTCAGTGCTTAAGAGAATTAAAATTAAAAAAAATTGTTTAGAATATAAAAAAGCATTTAAAGGGCATTTACTTCGAAAAAAAAATTCTAAAAGATTAAGAAAATTGTCAAATAAAAGCTCAATAAATAAATTTGATGTAAAGAATATTTTACGTATGCTTCCTAATAAATAATAAAATATAATACACATATGATACGAATCAAAAGAGGTAATGTCGCAGCTTCTCGACGAAAAAAATACGCAAAATTAGCAAAAGGTTATGTAGGTTCAAATTCTCGATTATCAACAAAAATAAAAGAACAAATCACTCAAAGCTTAAACAACGCTTATATTGGAAGAAGAATTAAAAAACGAAATTTCAGAACATTTTGGATATATAGAATTAGCGCTGCGGCACAAATACATAATTTGACTTATTCTAAATTTATAGGTCTAATTAGAAAGGCAAACATTTTACTAAATAGAAAAGTGTTGGCGTATATTGCGTTTAATGATTTGCCAATATTTGATATATTCTATAATAAATTATAAAAAGTAAAGCTGGCATAGCTCAATAGGTAGAGCATTCGATTTGTAATCGAAAGGTTAAGGGTTCAATTCCGTTTACCAGCTTGCTTTTATTACTCCGGGCAATAAGCAATCATGTGCTAACTCACGAAAAGCATTTCTACATAATCCAAAAAATCTTAAAAAACCACGTGGTTTTCCTGTTCTCCAGCATCTATTTCTTTTACGTATAAACGAGCTATTTCTAGGCATTTTTTGCATTTTTTTACTAAGTTCAAATATTTCAGATAGAGATTTTGCTTTTTTTAAATTATGATTAATGTTTTTTCTTTTGATAAAATATTTTTCCACTAATATATCACGTTTTTTTTCACGTTCTAGCATACATTTTTTTGCCATATGTTATTTAATTTCAATTATTATTATGTATTAATAACAATAGCAAATATATTAAAAATTAACAATTATTTAAAATAAAAAATTAGAGTGCATGCCCGAGCAGGTTAAAGGGAGCGGACTGTAAATCCGCTGACTATACGTCTACATAGGTTCGAATCCTATTGCACTCATATAACTTATTTGTTAAAATTGAAGGGAGTGAGATTTGAACTCACGAAGCTTTTTAGGCTTTTCTGGTTTCAAATCAGATGCATTCAACCACTCTGCCATCCCTCCATGTAATTATAGTATTGCGAAGGTTGGATTTGAACCAACGACGTTCGGATTATGAGCCCGATAAGCTACCAAACTGCTCTACCTCGCTGTTATTTTTATAATGCTTGTTTTTTTGAGCTTAGTAAGAATTGAACTTACATTAAAAACTTAGAAGGTTAATGTCCTATCCATTAGACGATAAGCTCACTAAATGAGTAATACAAGATTTGAACCTGTGACATTCTGTTTGTAAGACAGATGCTCTGCCGCTGAGCTAATTACTCTTTATTTTGCGTATATATATATTATAACATACCTTGACATATCTATATAATATTAAATATAATATATAAATATATTATATTTAATATTAATATATAAATTTATAATATTATAAATACTGGAAAGATATATTATATATATAATAAAGAGTTTGATCCTGGCTCAGGATGAACGCTAGCGGTATGCTTAACACATGCAAGTCGTACGGAAATTAATATTTTAGTGGCGAACGGGTGAGTAATACACGAGAATTTGTCTTTAGAAAGATTATAACAATTAGAAATAATTGCTAAAAATCTATATGCCAGAGATGGTGAAAAGTTTTATAAACTGTCTAAAGTAAAGCTTGTGCCTGATTAGCTAGTTGGTAGGGTAAAAGCTTACCAAGGCGATGATCAGTAGTTGGTCTTAGAGGATGATCAGCCACATTGGAACTGAGACACGGTCCAGACTTCTACGGGAGGCAGCAGTGAGGAATTTTCTGCAATGGGCGAAAGCCTGACAGAGCAATATCGCGTGAAGGAGGAAGGCCTAAGGGTTGTAAACTTCTTTTCTTAGGGAGGAATATTTGACTTAACCTAAGGAATAAGCATCGGCTAACTCTGTGCCAGCAGCCGCGGTAATACAGAGGATGCAAGTGTTATCCGGAATTATTGGGCGTAAAGGGTCTCTAGGTGGAAAAGTAAGTCTTTTGTTAAATAATAAGGCTTAACCTTAAACCTGCAAAAGATACTGTTTTTCTTGAGTCTGGTAGAAGTTAAGG
>JACCEA011064701.1_pt1 | contig 42932 bp, 67 predicted proteins | sample 7449851 | NCBI WGS metagenome assembly JACCEA01 (sample SAMN15323453, study PRJNA562643) | freshwater metagenome | isolation source: river surface water | place: USA:Blue River Watershed | collected 2017-08-18 | reverse complement strand
GATTAATTTATAGTAAGATGATTTCAATATAGAATTTGTTATTGTATTAAGAATAATTATTTAAAAAAGAAGAGAAATGTTTTTTAGCATAGCTACACCTGAATATTTACATATTCAACCTCAATGTTCAAGAGTTAAAGCAGCATTAACAAGCGGTTTACTTGAAATATATGAAGGACATCAAGACCTTATTGGAAGTATACAAAATGGTTTTATTGAACTTGATATTTTAAATAACAATGAAGCTACACAGAACTGTTATTTATTACAAGACGGCATTTTTGTAGTTTCAAACGAAGGATTAGAAAATGAATCAACGAATGAGCAATGTACATCAATTTATATTTATGCACGTAAATTATTAGAAATTTCAAAGCTTATTTCTTTAGATGAACTTAATAAAGAATTAGAGCTAAAAAAAAAAGAATTAAATTTCGAAATTGAAAAACTCAAATCAACAGTTGACAATGAAAACGACATTGAAATTAGCAGTTCAAAAATTATTATCCTAAAAAATGATATTTCTTTTTTAGAGAAAGCTATTTTATTAACTAAAGAAAAAGTTAAATAAAATGTTTAACATAAATAAAAGTTTGATAAGTTCAAATTTTTACTTAAAATATTTTCCACTTTTTTCTCAGTTTTTATTTCAAGCAGTAACTATCTTTACAATATTAGAGTTTATTAGATTACAATTACCAGAAATTAAATTATTGCAATTAATTCCCGGTTATTATTTCTTTATATTAGTAATTTTTATCATAAGTTTTTTCTCAATTATTTCAATCATAGTTTATTTTCCTTCATTATTTGATTCCGAAAAGGGACTTGGTAGTAAAAATATAACTAAAATTCAATATTTTGTAGTAAATAAATTCTTATATTTTTTAGTATTTGCGTCATTATTTATTTCTATTAATTTTATTTTACCAGGCCAATTTGACAATTTTTACAGTTATACAGAAAAAACGTTGGAAAATATCTGGTCATTTCAGGAATTAATAAATTTAGAAGTGACATTATTAATTTTGTTATTTTTAGTTACACAATTACCGATTTTAGTCTTTTACTTGTTAAATATTAACCTTAAAATAATAAGTTTACCAAAATCATTTAAGTTTTTTTCATTTTTTGTTTTACTATTATCAGGTTTTTTGACACCAACAGTCGATGCTACAAGTCAAATAATTTTTTCACTTTTTACTTTAATTCTTTACTTGATTAGTATTCATTTTCTCATAAAACGTTTTAATATAAAATATTTATCTTTATCAAATTTAGATTAAAATTATGCAAAAAAAAATTTTTCAAAAGTTTATTCTTAGTCTTTTTACAATATTTGCTTTAAATTCTAAAGCTTATTCTTTCCCAATTTATGCGCAACAAGGATATACAAACCCAAGAGAAGCAACTGGAAGAATTGTTTGTGCTAACTGTCATTTAGCCCAAAAACCAACGGAAATAGAAGCACCAAGTGCTGTTTTACCAAATACTGTTTTTGAAAGTGTGATCAAAATCCCATTTGATTATAAGCAACAACAAATTCTAGGAAATGGACAAAAAGGTGGAGTAAATGTAGGTGCTATTATGATCTTACCTGAAGGATTTAAATTAGCTCCAAAGGAAAAACTTAGCGATGAATTAAAAGCAAAAACAAAAGGAGTATATATAACGCCTTATAGTACAAGTCAAGATAATATTTTAGTAGTTGGACCTATAAGCGGCGAAAAGAATTCTTCTATTACTTTCCCTATTTTAAGTCCTGACCCTGAAAAGAATAAACAAGTATTTTACGTTAAATATCCAATATATGTAGGAGCAAATCGTGGAAGAGGACAAGTCTATCCAACAGGTGAAAAAACAAATAATAACGCGATTTTAGCAATTTCTAGTGGAAAAATTACGAAAATATCAAAAAATGAAAATAATTATATAGTTGAAGTTTTAAATAATGAAAAATTAGAAGTTCAAAAAATTCCTACTTCTTATAATTTAGTCATCAAAGAAAATCAAACAATAATAAAAGATGAAGCTATAACTGAAAACCCTAACATTGGAGGATTCGGTCAAAACGAAAAAGAAATTGTATTACAAAATCCGATTAGAATTTACTCATATTTAGTTCTGTGCGTAATAATAATCATTACACAATTAATTTTTGTTCTGAAGAAAAAACAATTTGAAAAAGTTCAACTAGCTGAACTAGATTTTTAATCTATTTATTTTAATAAATAGATTATTAAAATAATCATTTGCAATCTTTTCTACAATTCATTATATTAATAAAAAACCTTAAGCGTTAACATTAATATAAATAGTTATTACTTATGACAAATAAAGAATTTGAAGGAACTGCAAAAAATTTTACTACAGAAGACGTAAAAAGATTAAAATCAGAAACTCAATTAGGATATAAAGATTGTTCTGAAGCATTAAAAGAGGCAAATGGAGATTATAATCAAGCCTTATTATTATTACAAGCTAAAAGTTTAGCAAGTGCAGGTAAAAGATTGCTTAAAGAAACTAAAGAAGGAACAGTAGCTGTTTATGTTCATAAAAATAGAACAGGTTCTCCTCAATTAGCAACTATGCTTGAATTATGCTGTGAAACGAATTTTGTTTCAAAAAACTTAGAATTTGTGGAAGTCGCAAAATCATTAGCTGTTCATGTCGCCGTTCAGAACCCTAAGTATGCGTATAAGGCTGATGTCCCTGCTGAAATATGGAATAAAGAATTAGAGCTAGCAAAAGAAGTCTTAAGAAATGAAAATCCAAGTCTGGAGTATGAACATCTTGAAACGCTTGCAAAAGCTAAGGTTGAACAAGAACTTATTCTTGAGTGCCAAGAAATGATATCTTCAAGCGAAGGTAGTAAACAAACAGTTGCGGAATATCTTGCAAGCAATATTGGCGTATTTAGAGAAAATATTAAAGTTCGAAGATTTGTTAGATTTTGTATTCAAGATGAAATCTAACCAAAATTACTTTTAGTCTTTTAATGGGGACGGAGGGAATTGAACCCTCACGACCATTTTGGGTCAACAGATTTTAAGTCTGTTGTGTCTACCATTCCACCACGTCCCCTACTAGACGGTATCCAGATTTGAACTGGAGAGTGAAGGATTTGCAATCCAAAGCCTTACCACTTGGCTATACCGTCATTTTTATTGAAGTGCATTGCACTTTTTTATACTTATCATATGATGAATATATTATATATATTCTTTTTATTTAAGTCAAATTTTGAATTCTAAAATATGGCTATTACAAGCAAAAAAAAAATCGAAAATAAATCAGCATCAAAAGAAACTTTACTAACCCCACGTTTTTATACAACAGATTTTGAAGAAATCTCTAAACTTGATATTCGTAGTAATCAAGAAGAAATAGAAGCTATTGTTGAAGAATTTCGAATTGATTATAATCGAGACCACTTTATACGTGATAAAGAATTTTCAAAAACTTGGGATTTTTTTGACGATAAAACTCGAAATATTTTTATCGAATTTTTAGAAAGATCATGTACAGCTGAATTTTCTGGGTTTTTACTTTATAAAGAAATTTCAAGAAACCTAAAGAGAGTTAATCCTTTATTAGCAGAAGGTTTCTCGTTCATGGCACGAGATGAAGCGAGACATGCCGGCTTTTTAAACAAAGCCATGAGTGATTTTAATATTTCTTTAGATTTAGGGTTTTTAACTAAAACAAGAAAATATACATTCTTTTCACCAAAATTTATTTTCTATTCCACTTATCTATCAGAAAAAATTGGGTATTGGCGATATATTACTATTTATCGTCATTTAGAGAAAAACCCAAGCTATAGAATTTATCCTCTTTTCAGGTTTTTTGAAAGCTGGTGTCAAGATGAAAATAGACATGGAGACTTTTTTGCGGCCTTACTAAAATCACAACAGCATCTTTTAAATACAAAAGAATCTAAATTATGGTGTCGATTCTTTTTATTATCTGTATTTGCAACAATGTATTTAAACGATTTACAAAGAAAAGAATTTTATGCAAGTATTGGTCTTGATGCAAAACAATTTGACCAATATGTAATTCGAAAAACAAATCAAAGTGCGCAAAACTTATTTCCAGTAATTTTAGATGTTGATCATCCAGAATTTTTTAGTCTTCTTGATGAATCTAGCAATATAAATGAAAAAATATGCCAAATAGATAAAAGTAATAATATTACATTTATTAAAAATCTATTTAAAACTCCTTTATATTTTGCTTTAGTGCTAAAATTAATAAAAATTTATTTATTAAAACCAATTGAAACTAATTATATTTGGACAATTGAACAATAATTTGCATAGAAATAAATTCATTGAATTTATTTCTATATTTTAATATTTTTCAAATTACGTAAAAGATAGTGTATAATTTATGATAAGAGAAAAAACTATTTTTGAATCATGAAATTAAAAACAAAAAAATCTGCTATTAAGCGAGTAAAAATAAAAAAAAAAGTTTTAGCTCGTAAAAAAGCTTATAAAAGCCATCTTCTAGGATGCAAAAATTCAAAAAGATTACGCAGACTATCTGGACCTTCTTCTATTCATAAATCAGATTTAGGAGCGTTTGAAAAAATGCTACCAAATAATCATTTCTAATATCTTTTAATAAAAATAATGGTAAGAGTAAAACGAGGAAATGTCGCTGCAAAACGACGTAAAAAGTATTTAAAATTAGCAAAAGGTTATACAGGGTCAAACTCTAGATTATCTGTTATGGCTACTGAGCAAGTTATTCAAAGTTTAAATTTTGCTTATATTGGTCGTAAACTTCGTAAACGTAACTTTAGAAAGTTGTGGATATGCCGTATTAATGCTGCAGCAAGAGCGCGCAATAATACTTATTCTAATGTAATTGGGTGTTTAAGAAAGGCAAATATTCTAATTGATAGAAAACTTTTAGCTCATTTAATTTTTTATGATTTATCTGCTTTTAATTTAATTGAGAGACTTTCAAGGGATTTTGAAAAAAAACCAAATCATTGAACAAAATTGACAATTCTTAATAGTCACTAGTATAATTCTATAGTGTACTATTAAGAGCCAAAACTGCTGATATAGCTCAATTGGTAGAGCGCCTGACTTGTAATCAGGAGGTTAGGAGTTCAATTCTCCTTATCAGCTTTTATGTTAATAAAATTTTAAAATCTATCTATAATAATCTTTATATTCTAAAATTGTTATATTAGACTTAACAAATTTAATACTTTATTAATTATGGAAATTCTTTTAGCAAAATTACCTGGTGCATTCGCTGTATTTGGACCCTTAGCCGATGTAATGCCAATTATCCCTGTTTTATTTTTCTTGTTAGCTTTTGTCTGGCAAGCTAGTGTTGGATTTAAGTAAACTATTAAAATTTATTTTATTATGGTTGAAGGATTATTATCAGGAATAGTATTAGGAATGATTGCAGTAACCTTATTAGGTTTATTTGTTGCCGCATATTTACAATATAAAAGAGGTAATGAATTAGCTATTTAATAGCTAATTCATTAATTCTTGATTTCTACCAACTAGCTTTTATTACACCAGGTAATAAACAATCATGTGCCATTTCTCTTAATACATTTCGACATATACCAAAAAATCTAGAATAACCACGTGGTTTTCCAGTTTTCCAACATCTGTTTCTTAATCGAACTGGTGAACTATTTTTTGGTAGTTGTTGAAGTTTTTTAGAAATTGCAAATTTTTGCTCTAAGTTAAAAGCTTTTTTTAATTCCTTTTTTAATAGATTTCGTTTTAGCAAATATCTTTCTACAAGTTTTTTACGCTTTGCTTCGCGTGCTAGCATACTTTTTTTGGCCATTTTTATTCTTTAATTAATTAAAATAGATTAATAATTAGAATATCAAATATTTTCTTTTTAACCAAATTTTCCTAAAGTAGAAGCAATTACGAAAGGAGCGTAAGTAAATATATAACCGATAGTAAAATGTGCTAATCCAACTAATCTTGCCTGAACAATCGATAACGCAACAGGCTTATCTTTCCATCTAATTAGATTTGCTAATGGAGTTCTTTCATGTGCCCAAACAATTGTTTCAATTAATTCTTGCCAATATCCGCGCCATGAAATTAAGAACATAAATCCAGTTGCCCATACTAAATGACCAAATAAGAACATCCAGGCCCATACAGAAAGATTATTCATCCCTAATGGATTATAACCATTAATAAGAGGTGAAGAATTTAGCCATAAATAATCTCTTAACCACCCCATTATATAGTTTGATGACTCATCAAATTGAGAAGGATTACCCATCCATAATGTTAAATGCTTCCAATGCCAATAGAAGGTAGTCCATCCAATTGTATTTAACATCCAGAACATTGATAAATAAAAAGCATCCCAAGCAGAAATATCACATGTACCACCTCTTCCTGGTCCGTCACAAGGGAAACTATAACCGAAATCTTTTTTATCTGGCATTAGTTTTGATCCTCGGGCATCTAAGGCACCTTTAACTAATATTAAAGTAGTTGTATGTAAACCTAAAGCGATAGCATGATGGACTAAAAAGTCACCAGGGCCAACTGTTAAGAAAAGTGAATTTTTTGGGTTATTTATAGCTTCAAGCCAATTAGCTAACCAAATATTTTCACTTGCTTTTGAGGCAGGACTAAGTGGAGATGATAAAAGAGTATCAAAACCATATAATGCTTTTCCTGATGCTGCTTGAATCCATTGGGCAAAAACAGGCTCTACTAAAATTTGTTTTTCTGGTTGACCAAAAGCAACTACTACATCATTATGAACATATAGCCCTAAAGTATGAAAGCCTAAAAATAATGAAACCCAGCTTAAATGAGATATTATTGCTTCTTTATGATCTAGCATTCTGCTTAGTACATTATTTTTATTTTGTTCAGGATCATAATCACGCACAAAAAATATTGCACCATGAGCAAACGCTCCTACCATTAAAAAGCCAGCAATATATTGATGATGAGTATATAAAGCAGCTTCCGTAGCATAATCTTTTGATAAATAAGCGTAAGGATTTAAAGAATAAATATGTTGAGCTGCTAATGACGTTACAACACCTAAAGAGGCTAAGGCTAATCCTAGTTGCATGTGTAAAGAATTGGTAATAGTTTCATATAAACCTACATGCCCATTTCCTAATCTTCCACCTGGTGGACGATGAGCTTCTAAGATTTCTTTTATTCCATGACCAATCCCAAAATTTGTACGATACATGTGGCCAGCAATAATAAATAATACCCCAATAGCTAAATGATGGTGAGCAATATCACTTAACCATAAACTTTGAGTTTGAGGATGAAAACCACCATTAAAAGTTAAAATTGCAGTTCCAGCTCCTGTTGCGGTATTAAATAAATGCTCTTTTGTATCGGGGTTTAAAGAATAAACTCCCCAATTTCCAGAAAAAAATGGAGTTAAGCCTGCGGGATGAGGGGCAACATTTAAAAAATTATCCCATCCAATATGTTGTCCTCTAGATTCAGGAATAGCCACATGAACTAAATGACCGGTCCATGCGATTGAACTAAATCCAAATAAACCAGAAAGATGATGATTTAATCTAGATTCATTATTTTTAAACCAGGCTAAGTTTGGTCTAAATTGAGGCTGTAGATGAAGCCATCCTGCTTGTAATAATGCCAAAGAAAGAATAATTAAGAAAAAAGAACCTAAATATAAATCTTTATTTGATCTTATTCCAATAGTAAACCACCATTGATATAAACCAGATAATGCAATGTTAACTGGATAAAGAACATTACCGCGTGTAAACGCTTTTAGCGCACTTTCACCAAAATGAGGGTCCCAAATTCCGTGAGCAATTGCCTTAACTTTTAAAGGATTTTGGATCCATTGTTCAAAATTTCCTTGCCATGCAACATGAAATAAATTTCCTGCTGTCCATAAGAAAATAATTGCTAAGTGCCCAAAATGAGAGGCAAATATTTTTTGATATAAAGACTCCTCTGATACATTATCATGACTTTCTAAATCATGTGCTGTAGCAATACTGTACCAAATACGTCGAGTTGTTGGATCTTCGCTTAATACTTGACTAAACTTTGGAAATTTAGTTGCCATTTATAAAACTCCTTTGATAATTTAAATTAACTTACTGATATAATGCGAGCTAAGAAAAAGGCCCATGTAGTTCCAATTCCGCCTAATAAATAATGAGCTAATCCTACTGCTCTTCCTTGAGTAATACTTAAAGCTCTTGGTTGAATTGAAGGAGCCACTTTTAATTTATTATGTGCCCAAACAATGGATTCAATTAATTCTTGCCAGTATCCACGGCCACTAAATAAAAACATTAAGCTAAATGCCCAAATAAAATGAGCTCCTAAGAAGATTAATCCATATGCTGATAAAGCAGAGCCATATGATTGAATAACTTGAGAAGCTTGTGACCATAGAAAATCTCTAAGCCAGCCATTTATTGTTAAAGCACCTTCTGCAAAATTTCCACCTGTGATGTGTGAAACAGCTCCTTGTGGATTAATTGTTCCCCATATATCTGATTGCATTTTCCAACTAAAATGAAAAATTACAATAGAAATTGAATTATACATCCAAAATAGCCCTAAGAAAACATGGTCCCAACCTGAAACTTGACAAGTACCACCTCTTCCAGGACCATCGCAAGGAAAGCGAAAGCCTAAGTTTGATTTATCTGGAATTAATCGAGAATTTCTCGCATATAATAGACCTTTAAGTAAAATTAGAACAGTTACATGAATTGTAAAAGCATGAATATGATGAACCATAAAATCTGCAGTCCCAAGATGCATAGGAGCAATTACAATTTTTGAATTTAAAGCCACAGTGTCACCTCCAAATATATAGCTTGCAGATGCTAAAGCTTTTGGAGCAGTAGTAGTTATGTTTGTACTATGTAGATTTTGAATCCATTGAGCAAAAATAGGCTGCAGAGAAATCGCTTTATCTGAAAACATATCTTGGGGTCTTCCTAGAGCTTGCATTGTATCATTATGTATATAAAGTCCAAAACTATGGAAACCTAAAAATATACATACCCAATTTAAATGGGAAATGATAGCATCACGATGTCTAATAACTCTATCTAAAAGATTATTGTAATTTAATTTTGCATTATAATCTCTCACCATAAATATTGATCCATGAGCACCCGCTCCAACTATACAGAAAGCACCAATCCACATGTGATGAGTGAATAAAGATAATTGAGTAGGATAGTCAATTCCAATATATGGATATGCTGGCATAGCATACATATGATGTGCAATTATGATTGTTAAAGAACCTAACATTGCTAAGTTAATTGCAAGTTGAGCATGCCATGAAGTTGTTAAAATTTCATAAATTCCCTTATGTCCTTTACCAGTAAAAGGTCCTTTATGAGCTTCTAAAATCTCTTTCATGCTATGTCCAATTCCAAAATTCGTACGATACATATGTCCGGCGATGATAAATAACACACCAATAGCAACATGATGATGAGCAATATCAGTTGCCCATAAGCTTCCTGTAATTGGATTTAAACCACCTTTAAACGTTAATATATCTGAGTAAGCTGACCAATCCCCTGTAAAAAATGGTACTAATCCTTTAGAAAAAGATGGGTAAAGAGTTGCAATAAATTCGCGATTAATTAATAATTCATGCGGATTTGGTAAATCTTTTATATCCATTCCTGAGTCTAAAAGCTTATTAATTGGATTTGCAATATGAATTTGGTGACCTGCCCATGATAATGATCCTAAACCTAATAAACCAGAAAGGTGATGATTCATCATTGACTCTGCATTTTGGAACCATTCTAACTTAGGCGCAGCTTTATGATAATGAAACCATCCTGCTACAAGCATTAAAATTGACATTGCTAAGCTTCCTATAGCTGTTGCATAAAGCTGTTCTTGAGTTGTTATTCCTTCTGCTCTCCAAATTTGAAAGAATCCTGAAGTGATTTGAATACCTTGGAAATTTCCTCCCACATCGGCATTTAAAATTTCTTGACCAACGATTGGCCAAACGGATTGAGCACTTGGTTTAATTTGTAAAGGTTTAAGAAGCCAAGAAGTATAGTTTGAAAAATAAGCCCCATGAAAATGCATTCCGCTTAGCCATAGAAATATTATTGCTAATTGGCCAAAATGAGCACTGAATATTTTTCTAGAAATATCTTCTAATGATTTTGTTTGAATGTCAAAATCATGTGCGTCTGCGTGTAAATTCCAAATCCACGTTGTTGTTTTTGGACCTTTTGCTAAAGTTCGAGAAAAATGACCAGGTTTTGCCCATTTTTCAAAGCTAGTTTCAACTACGTTTAAATCTACAAGTATTTGGGCTTTTTGACCAGTTATCGTAGTTTGTTGTTTTGGTGTTGTTATCATATAAAATTTAAGAAATAAGTCGTCAAACTACATATACATTTCAAGTATGATATGAAGTTTTGAAATCGAAAAATTAAAATTGTCTTGATTATATTTCCTTTTTTATTTATACTTATTATAGGTATTAAAGGGTCGGTGCCTGAGTGGTTAAAAGGGATGGATTGTAAATCCATTGACAAATGTCTTCATAGGTTCAAATCCTATTCGACCCAATCAAAAATGATCGAGTATTTAAAAAATAGCAATGACTATTTTTATTGTTAACCAAATTAATTTACGCATTTGCGTAAATTAATGTGATTGAATAAATTAGCGTGAATAATATTCAACAACCTTTAGATCTTTTACTTTAACTAAAATGTCATTTCTTTTAATTTGCTTAATAAATTCTCCTTGTAAATTTTCAATATTTAAATGCAAATGTTTTGGTAAAAGATTTTTAAATCGAGAAACTTTTAAATTGACACGCTTCATTCTTTTTTCAATTAACTTGCGTTTTTCTTCTTCTTTTTGAAGATTCTCAGTTATAAGTTTTTTGCTTTTTTCTGACTTTTTAACAGAAATAATATCGTTTTTGAAACATATAAAACTAGGTATACTTACAATTTTATTGTTTACCGTAATATGACCATGATTAACAAGCTGCCTAGCTGATGGAATGCTAGGAGCAAAACCTAGCCTAAAAACTAAGCAATCTAATCGAGACTCTAAAAGCTGTAGCAAAATTGATCCAGTAGAACCTTTTCGTTTCTTGGCTTCTTTATAATACGCTTGAAGTTGTTTTTCGGTTACTCCATAGTTAAATCTTAACTTTTGTTTTTCAATAAGGCGTTCTTTATAATCATCTGATAAAGATGAGCGTCGAGACTTTGCCATTAAAATTTTTCCATGTTGTCCTGGAGTTTTTATTCTATTTTTTAATTCTTTTTGAGTTAAACCGGGAAGTAATCCAAGTCTTCTAATTATTTTTAAGCGAGGCCCTGTGTATCTTACCATAATTTTTAATTTTAATGAATTATATCAAAGACAAAAAATTATTAAAATTTTATTAAGAAAATAGTTTATTGCTCCCTTGAAAGAGAGCAATAAATTACTTAAGTTGTGTTTTAAAGTATTCTGTTAATAAAAGAGCATAAGAATAATTTAAATTAGAGATTAAATTATTTTTAATTTTGCTTAGATTGTTATTAATATATTCTTTTTTAATTTGTTTTATTAATAAGTCTAAGTATTTTGTAACCTCTGTTTCTTTAAAACTACTTTCTGAGCTAAGTTTTTCAAATTTTGAAAGCAGATTATCTAATTCATAAGTTATATTTACTAAAGATTTTTTAGATTTATCTAATTTAGAATTTTCTTCAGCTTCTTTGATCATTTTTGAAACTTCATCTCGATTTAGGGTTGAAGCTCCTTCAATTTTAATTGCTTGTTCTTTTCCAGATTCTTCTTCACGAGCAGAAACTGATAATAACCCATCCACATCAAGTTGAAAAGTAACATTAATTCTTGGTATACCTCTTGGAGCTGCTGGAATACCACTTAATTTAAATATGCCTAAGCTTTTATTATCTTTTGCAAAAGGACGTTCACCTTGAAGAACATGAATATCAACAGATTCTTGGGAATCTTTGGCTGTAGAAAATACTTCCGATTGTTTTACCGGAATAGATGCATTACGATTAATAATAGGCGTCATAATACCCCCTACAGTTTCAATTCCTAAAGATAAAGGTGTAACATCAAGTAAAATTAAATCAGTAATTTCACCAGCTAGAATTCCAGCTTGAACAGCAGCCCCCATAGCTACAACTTCATCAGGATTAACAGTCTGATTTAATGGTTTTCCTAATAAGTCTGTTAAAAGGTTTCTTACAGCAGGAATGCGTGTTGAGCCTCCAACTAAGATAACTTCATCAATATCTTTTTTCTCTAATCGCGCATCCTTTAAAGCATTTTCTACAGGTTCTTTGCATCTAATTAATAGTTTTAAACTAAGTTCTTCAAATTTAGATCTATCTAATTGCATGTCAATATTTTTAGGGGTTTGACCATCAATACAAATAAAAGGTAAACTAATCTGAGTAGATTGTAAACTTGAAAGTTCAATTTTGGCTTTTTCACTCGCTTCAATAATCCTTTGTAAAGCTTGTTTATCTTTACGCAAATCAATTCCTTCTTTGGCTTTAAAGTTTTCTAATATATAGTCAACAATTACTTTATCAAAATCATCACCTCCTAAATGAGTATCACCTGATGTTGCAAGAACTTCAAAAACTTCATCTCCCACTTCTAAAATTGATACATCAAAAGTACCACCTCCTAAATCAAAAATTAAAACCACTTCGTTTTTCTTTTTGTCTAAACCGTAAGCTAAAGCTGCTGCAGTTGGCTCATTTAAAATACGTAAAACTTCTAAACCAGCAATACTTCCAGCATCTTTTGTTGCTAACCTTTGGGAATCATTAAAATAAGCAGGGACCGTGATAATAGCTTGAGTAATTTTTTCTTTTAAAAAACTTCCAGCATCAGTTACCAATTTTTTTAAAACAGCTGCAGAAATTTCTTCAGGAGTAAATTCTTTATCTAATAATGGACAATAAATTTTTACTTTTGAATTTTCATCTCCTTTTACTTGATAAGAAACTTGTGAAATTTCTTTTTCAATTTCACTATATTTTGAGCCGATGAAACGCTTAACAGAATAGAAGGTATTTTCTGGATTTACTACATTTTGACGTTTTGCTAATTGGCCTACTAATGTATCTCCATAAATACTATAAGCAACAATTGAAGGCGTCGTTCTTGAACCCTCAGCATTAGGAATTACTTTTGCATTTGCACCTTCTAATACGGCAACAACAGAGTTTGTTGTTCCAAGATCAATTCCAACGATTTTATTCATTTTAATAACCTCACTATTTATATTTTATATTTTGTTATTCAAATATTTTAAAATATTTGATTCTAATAAATTTATAAAATTATAAAAAAAAAAAAGAAAAAAGTCAATAAAAATTAATTAATAAGTTACATATATATATTTTACAATAAGTTTCTTTTTTTTTCTGAATGATATAATGTTTGATATTAAATACTAAGAGGAAAATATATTGTGAACGTTGGAGTTTTAGGAAACAAAATTGGAATGACACAAGTTTTTGACAAAGATGGGAAAGTTATTCCTGTTACTGTCATCAAAATAGGACCTTGCGTTGTTACGAATATTAAATCAGAAGAAAATGCCGGCTATAATGCAATTCAAATTGGGTATTCTGAAATTATAAAAAATAAAAAAAAAATCAATAAGGCATACTCAACATTTTTTCAAAAACAAAATCTACCTATCTTTAAATATTTAAAAGAATTTCGTGTATCTGAATTACCTGAATATAAAATCGGAGAGGAAATTAATTTGACTCAATTTGAAATTGGAAAGAAAGTAAAAGTGAAAGGATTAACTATTGGTAAAGGAAATACAGGAAACATAAAAAAACATGGTTTTAATAGAGGTGCAATGACACATGGTTCAAAGCATCATCGATTACAAGGTTCAATGGGAGCCGGAACAAGCCCAGGTAGAGTATTTCCAGGGAAAAGAATGCCTGGAAGATCTGGTGGAACTAACCAAACATTATCCGGATTAGAAATTATTGATTTTATTCAAGATAATAATCTTTTAGTGATCAAAGGCTCTGTACCAGGAAAAACGGGGAATTTATTAACTATTACTTTAAATTAAACTATGACAGAAGATCTAGATTTTAAAAATTGCGAAGAAAATAAAAAAAATAGAATTACTTTAATTCATAAAGTTTTTCTTTCTCAATTAAAAACAACACGTAAATATACTGCCTCAACAAAAACTAAATCTGAAGTACGAGGTGGTGGCCGTAAACCTTGGCGTCAAAAAGGAACAGGACAAGCTCGTGCTGGTTCAACAAGATCACCTTTATGGGTTGGGGGTGGTGTAACTTTTGGACCTAAACCGAGAGTTGTGGAAAAAAAAGTTAATCGTAAAGAACGAAAATTAGCTATTATTTCAGCTTTTTATTTAAAACAGAATAAAACGAGCATTGTAGAATCTTCTTTTTTAGAAAACTCGGAAAATTTAAAAACTAAGAATATAAGTAATTTCTTAAAAACATTAAACATTTCAAAAGAAGACAAAACCCTAATTATTGTCCCTAAAATAAGTGTCAAGTTATGGTTAAGTGTTCGTAATATTCCGAATGTAACTTTAACTTTAGCAAATTGCTTAAATTTAAAACAGCTTCTAAATTCGAGTCGTATTTTATTATCAAGTGATAGCATAACATTAATTAAGGAAACTTATGGTAGAAAATCAAGATCAAAAATTAATTAATCTGGCAAGCCTTGTTAAATCTTATGTTCTTACTGAAAAAACAACTAAATTGTATGAACAAAATGAGCAACAATATAGTTTTATTGTCGACCCTAGTTTAAGCAAATCTGAATTAAAGCCTTTATTGGAGCTTTTATTTTCAGTTAAAATAAAAAGTATCAGAACTCTAAATCTTTTTGCGCAAAAGAAAAGAGTAGGAAAATTTATTGGACGAAAAAAACAAGCCAAAAAAGTTTACATAACATTAGAGAAAAATCAAAAAATTAATAATTTATATAGTTAAATATTACAATCATGGCATTGAAAATTTACAAACCTTATACTCCGGGTACTCGTAACAGAAGCGTTATTGATTTTTCTAGCCTATCAAAAATTGAGCCTGAAAAAAGTTTAACCAAGTATTATCATCGAGCACAAGGGAGAAATAATAAAGGACGAATAACAACACGTCATAAAGGGGGAGGTCATAAAAGACTTTATAGGTTAATTGATTTTAAGCGTAATAAAGAACTTGTAGGAAAAGTACAAACAATAGAATATGATCCAAATCGAAACGCTAATATTTGTTTAGTTTATTATGATGATGGAACAAAATCATATATTTTACACCCAGAAAAATTAAAAATTGGGGATAGAGTTCAATCAGGACTAAAAGTTGAAAATGCTCCTGGGAATTCAACAACATTAGAAAATTTAGCATTGGGGACAGAAGTCCATAATATCGAGCTTTATCCTGGAAAAGGAGGTCAAATTGTTCGTGCCGCAGGAACGTCTGCAAAAATCTTAGCAAAGGAAAATAATTACGTTGTTTTAAAGTTAAGCTCAAAAGAAATCCGATATTTTCATAACAAATGCCGAGCAACTATTGGTCGATTAAGCAATGCTGATTACTATAACTTAAAATTAGGAAAAGCGGGTCGAAATAGATGGCTTGGAATACGACCAACAGTTCGTGGATCAGTAATGAACCCTGTTGATCACCCTCATGGAGGAGGTGAAGGTAGATGTCCAATAGGAAAACCTAGACCGTTAACACCCTGGGGAAAAGTTGCTTTAGGAGCAAAGACTCGTCGACCTAAAAAAAGAAGCGATAAATTCATTATTAAGTCTAAATAATTTTACCTTATGACAAGATCTTTTTCAAAGGGCCCTTTTGTAGCCTATCATCTTTTAAAAAAAATTAACAAATTAAACCAAAATAATAAAAAAGAAGTCATTAAAACTTGGTCACGTGCGTCAACAATTTTGCCTTCAATGATTGGTCATACAATTAGTGTTTATAATGGTCAAAAACATTTTCCTGTTTTTATTTCAGATCAATTAATAGGCCATAAATTAGGAGAATTTGTGCCTAGTCGCACTTTTCGTTCCCATAAAAAAACAGAGCGTAAAATAAAACGATAATATGGAAAAACAAGTAAAAAACGATAAAAATACGGTAAAAGTTGGAGCACATGCAAAAAACTTGCGCATTTCTCCTTCAAAAATTGATAAAGTTATTAAAAAAATTCGCGGAAAAAAGTATTTAGAAGCTTTAAGCTTATTAAAAATGTTTCCTCAAAAACCAGGGGCTGCAGTTTGGGATACTTTATATTCAGCAGCATCTAATGCAAATAACAATTTTTCATTAGCGAAAGAAAATCTTTTTATTTCTGAAGCATATGTAAATCAAGCTTCCATTTTAAAACGCATGCGCCCAAGAGCAAGAGGAAAAGCTTATCGAATTGAAAAAAAATTGTGTCACTTAAGCATTTTTGTTAAAGAACTTTAATACAAAATTAATTAATAAAAGGGGATAAATTGTGGGTCAAAAAACAAATCCAAAAGCATTCAGATTAGTCACAACGGAAAATCATTTATCAAGATGGTATTCAAATAAACAGCTATATTCAGAAATTTTAGAAGATGATTATTTTGTTAGAGAAAAAACTGTAGAAATTTTTGAAAAATTTTTCGTTTTATCAAGCCTGGAAATTTTTCGCAAAAATAGTGAAAGTAGAGACAAACAAATTGTAAAGATTAAGCTTAATGCTCTATTTCCGCGATCAAAAGAAATGTATCGAAAAATAATTAGCTATTTTGAAGGAAATGATGATCCTCGTGTTCAAAAAGCCTTAAATTTATTGGCTAATAAAAAAGTTAAACTAAAACCTTTTGTTTTATATTTATTAAGATGCTTATCTTTAGATCTTATTTCCATATTACAAAAAAGAACAAACAATATATACTATATTTCTTTTAATTTTATTAAAAATCCTTTTCAAGATGCAACATTAATTGCAAAATATATTTCAAGTCAACTTGAAAAACGTGTTCCTTTCAGAAGAGTTATTAAACAATGCTTAAGAAAAGTTTCTTTAACTTCAATAAAAGGAATTAAAGTTGAACTTTCTGGAAGGTTAAATGGAATTGAAATCGCTAGAAGTGAATGGAAAAGACAAGGAAAAATACCTCTTCATACATTAAGAGCAAAAATTGATTATATAAAACATGAAGCCCATACAATTTATGGTGTAATTGGAATTAAAGTTTGGTTATTTATTAAATAAAAATATGCTAAGTCCAAAAAGAACAAAATTTCGTAAAATGCAGCGTGGAAGGTTAAAAGGAAAAGCTTCAAGAAATACAAAATTACATCATGGAGAATTTGGAATTCAAGCTTTAGAACCTATTTGGCTAAGCTCTAGACAAATTGAAGCTGTTCGACGAACAATTTCACGTTATACAAAACGAACAGGAAAACTTTGGATTAAAGTTTTTCCAGATAAATCTGTAACAGCTAGAGCAGAAGAATCAAGAATGGGTTCAGGAAAAGGAGCCGTTGATTATTGGGTTGTGGTAATTAAACCTGGAAACGTTTTGTTTGAAATAGCAGGTGTTTCAAAAGAAATTGCTTTACATGCTCTAAAAATTGCTTCATATAAATTACCTATAAAAACAAAAATTCTTAGAAAGGAAGAAAATTAAAGTCTATGATTTCAGAAAATTCAAAAAATGATGACGAAAAAAAAGAAACGATTTTTGATTTAAGTTTAGAACTTTTTCACTTAAAATTAAAGAGAAAACAATTTGCATTTAAATCAAAAGAATTTAAACCTCATTTAATTCGTCTTATGAAAAAAAAGATTGCTATCTTAAAAAAAAATAGTGCTGTAAGTAAAGAGGAATAATTTTAATTTGAAAACAAAAATATTATGGCAAAAAAAGAAAGATTAGGAATTGTGGTAAGTGCAAAATCAGATAAAACTCTTATTGTTGCTACTGAAATTAAATATCAGCATAAAAAATATGCAAAAACGTTAATTAAAACAAAGCGCTTTATGGCCCATGATTCTGAAAATAGAGGAAATTTTGGTGATCTTGTTTTAATTGAAGAGTCACGTCCCTTTAGTAAAAGAAAAAAATGGCTTCTTAAAGAAATTATCAAGACACAAAACAAATAATTAGTTTTTATTATGATTCAAGCCCAAACATATTTAAATGTAGCAGATAACACTGGCGCAAAAGAGCTAATGTGTATAAGAGTATTAGGAAATAATCGAAAAGTAGCTCAAGTTGGAGACGTGATTATTGCAGTAGTAAAAGAAGCTATCCCAAATATGGCTATTAAACGATCAAATGTTGTTCGCGCAGTTATTGTCCGAACAAAAAAAACCATTAAACGAAAAGATGGTAGTTCCATTCGTTTTGATGATAATGCTGCTGTGATTATTAATTTAGAAAATAATCCACGTGGAACAAGAGTTTTCGGACCTATAGCTCGTGAAATTCGCGAGAAAAATTTTAGTAAAATTATTTCATTAGCAAATGAAGTTATATGACAACAAAAATTAATTTTTCCCTTAAAAAAGGGGACTTAGTAAAAATAATAGCAGGCAAACAAAAAGGAGTAACAGCAAAAATTCTTTTCATTAATTATAAAAAATCAACAGCTATTCTAGATACTGAAAACTTTCGTAAAAAATTTAGTAAAAATGTTCAACAAATAGAAGAAAAAAAAGTTCCAATTCCAATTCATATTTCAAATTTAATGGGGTGGGATGAAAACTTAAAACAAGTTAGTCGTATTGGTTTTAAGTTCTTAAATAATAAAAAACAAAGATATTTTAAAAAATCAGGAAGCATTATATCAACAACACTAAATAGTCAAAATGAGTAACTTAAAACAAGAATATAAAGAAAAAATAATTCCTCAGCTTGAAAAAGAATTTTGCTATGATAATAAACATAAAATTCCAAAATTAGTCAAAATTCAAATAAGTGCAGCCTTAGGTTTAAATGCTCAAAATAAAAACTATTTACAAAAAGCAACGGAAGAAATTCGAGTTATAACTGGACAACAACCAATTTTAACCAAAGCTAAAAAATCTATTGCGGGATTTAAAATTAGACAAGGAATGCCTATTGGTCTTACAGTTACATTAAGACGAGAAAAAATGTATGCTTTTTTTGAAAAATTCTGCAAATTAGTTTTACCAAGAATTCGAGATTTTCGTGGTCTTAGCGATTCTCATTTTGATGAATATGGAAACTATAACATAGGAATTTCCGATCATTTAGTATTTCCTGAAATCGATTATGACAGTGTCGAGCAAAAAAGAGGTTTTACAATTACAATCGTAACTACTGCCAAAACGAAAAATGAAGGAAAGTTTCTTCTAGCTCAACTAGGACTACCTTTCAGTAAAGTAGATGAAAAAAAAGGAGGTAAATAATGACTAACGATTTAACTTCAGATATGCTAACTCGTATTCGTAATGCGATTTTAGTTAAGCAAACCTTTGTAAATGTTTTATATTGCAAATTAAATATTGAAATTTTAAAAGTTTTAAAATCAGAAGGCTATATAGAAAAATTTGAAATATTTTTAAATCTAAAAAATAAAAAACAAATTAAAATTTATTTAAAGTATAAAGGTTGGTGGATTAAAAAAGCTTTATTTTCTAAAATTGTTCGTGTTAGTAAGCCAGGTCAAAGAATGTTTGCTAGCTATCAAGACTTTTCAAAAAAAGTAAATTTATTAAAATCTTCTCAAGGTACTGCAATTATATCTACGTCAAGTGGTATTATGAGCCACAAAAAAGCCATTAAATTAAAAAAAGGTGGAGAAATAATCTGTTATATAGGATAATAAGCTATGTCACGTATTGGAAAAAAACTGATCAAAATACCACAAGAAATTCAAATTAATATCGAACAAAATCATATTTCTGTAAGCGGAAAAAATGGAAAAATTGAAAAATCTTTTCTTGATATAGTAAAATTCGAAAAAATTGATGATGTTATTTCAATTTCAAGATTAAATGATGAAAAATTTACAAAATCTTATCATGGTTTAACTCGAGCACTTTTAGAAAACATGATTCAAGGTGTTTATACAAAATTTAAAAAAATATTAATTGCAGAAGGAGTAGGATATAAATTTCAATTAGATAAAAATAATCTTACATTAAATATGGGATTTACTCATCCTGTACAATTTTCTGTTCCTGAAGGACTAGCTGTTAAGTTAGAATCTCCTACAAAATTAGTAATTGAAGGCATAGATAAAGAAAAAGTAGGATTATTTGCTGCTAACTTACGCCAAGTTCGTCCCCCTGAACCTTATAAAGGAAAAGGTATTCGATATGAAGGAGAAAAAATTATTCGTAAAGCTGGAAAAACTGGGAAATAGATAAAACAAAATATATGAAAACTCGAACACACAAATTAAAAAAGAAAAGATCTTTTCAAAAAATTTTTGGAAGTGCTTCTCGACCAAGACTTTCTATTTTTAGATCAAATAAGCATATTTATGCTCAACTAATTGATGACGCACTTGGTCAAACACTAGCTTTTAGTTCAAGCTTAGATTCTCATCTTATACAAAAAAATGAATCCGGTGCTAATAAAAACGCCTCCTTTGTAGTAGGACAAGATATTGCGAAAAAGGCTTTCCAAAAAAATATAAACCAAGTAATTTTTGATCGTGGAGAGCGCAAATATCATGGACGAATTGAAAGTCTTGCTGAAGGGGCAAGAAAAGAAGGATTAGTATTTTAATTCTAGGTAAAAATAATGAAAAAAGAAAAGCTAATAAAAAACAAAAAATTAATTCGAAAAAGTAAAAAAAGAATTATTCGCTTATCAAAATTAAAATTTGAAGAAAAAATTTTGCAAGTTAAACGAGTAACAAAAGTTGTAAAAGGTGGAAAAAAAATGACTTTTAGGGCTGTTGTTGCTGTTGGTGATACAAAACACAAAGTTGGTCTTGGAATAGGAAGAGCAGATGATGTTAATTTAGCAATTGACAAAGCAATTTTAAACGCTAAAAAACATCTTATTAATGTTCCTTTAACTAAAAAACTGTCTATACCTCATTTTATTTCCGCTAAATATGGGGCATGCAAAATTATGATCAGACCAGCATCTTTAGGAACAGGAGTAATTGCTGGAGGTTCAATGCGCCCAGTTTTAGAACTCGCAGGAATTAAAAATGTTTTAGGAAAGCAATTTGGAAGCAAAAACATTTTAAATAATGCAAAAGCAAGCATTAATGCTTTATCAAATTTAGCACAAAAAATTGATTTAGCAAAATCACAATCAAAAAGAAGAGAAAAATTTTATAAAAAAATAATGAAAGAATTTAAGAATGTACGATAAAGTCTTAAATACTAATGGAAAAACTAAAAAAAGAAATCAAATTTATCAAAAAATTTTAATTACACTAATTTCATTATTAGTATTTAGAATTGGTAATCTTTTACCTCTGCCAGGTCTTGATATTAAGGCATTACAGGATGCGCTTTTAAATAGTACTCAAAATAGTTATTTAATAAAAGCCTTAACCATGTATTCTAGTGGTGGGTCAAATACAATAACTGGATTTTCATTAGGAATCATTCCGTATATTAATGCGTCGATCTTAGTAGATTTGTTAGCTACTATACTTCCGCCGCTAGAAAAATTACAAGAAGATGGGGAAGCTGGTAAAAAAAAACTTAGTTTTTATAAAAAAATTTTAGCTTTCTTAATCGCTTGTGGCCAATCAATTGCTCTTTTATTTTACTTTAAAGATTACTTCTATAATTTTGATCTTGCATCATTGTTATATTCTTCGTCTGTATTAGTTACAGGTTCGATGATTACGCTTTATATAACAAATAAAATTGACCTTAAAGGAATTGGTAACGGAACATCCCTTATTATTTTTACCAACATCGTTTTGGGCTTTCTTAGAAATAGTAAAGTTTTTGAAAATTCAAACCCCCTTGAAATTTTTCTTCTTTTGACTTTTCTAATTTTTGTTATTTTTTTACAAAAAGCAAGAATAAATATTCCGCTAATATCAGCTCGACAGTTAGCTTTTTTACAGGAAGGACAAAAAATAACTTCAAAAAATAATAAACTTAAAAAAGGAATTCAATTTGAAGAAAATGGCTTATCCATCAAATTTAATCAAGCTGGTATATTCCCTATTATTATTGCGTCAAACTTAATTCCGTTCTTTTCTTTTCTAGAAGTTAATGGTTTTAAATATTTAGTTTATTTTTTGTATAATTTTTTAATTGTCGCATTTAATTATTTTTATACGTTAATATTCTGGGATCCAGAAAAAATTTCAAAACAACTTTCAAAAGCTTCTGTCTCTATTATTGACATACGACCTGGAAAAGAAAGCTTATCCTATTTACAAAACGTAGTAAAATCATCATCTTTACTAGGAGGGTTATGCTTATCTTTCTTAGTTCTTTTATATGATTTAAGTACAAAATTCTTTCATTTAAATTTATTAAGTAATTTTAATGTATCGTCTTTAATAATATTAACAGGTGTAGCTTTTGATGTTCAAAAATCCCTTTGTTCCTTATATCAAAGTCTTCAAGATGAATCAATTGAAAAAATATGAAAGTAAAACCATCTGTAAAAAAAATATGCGAAAATTGTCGTTTAATTAAACGACATGGTAAAATTATGGTAATTTGTATTAATCCAAAACATAAACAACGTCAAGGGTAAATTTATGGTAAGAATATTAGGTATTAACTTATTAAATAAAAAAAAAATCTATATTGGTCTAACGGCAATTTATGGAATTGGAGTTGCAACTTCCAAAAAAATTCTTAAAGATCTAAACATTGATGAAAACAAAAAAGTTTCTGACTTAACGGAAAAAGATATTTCGTTATTACGAGATTTATTAGAAAGTGACACTTATAAATTAGAAGGAGATTTAAGACGATTAGTAAACCAAAATATAAAACGATTAAGTGATATTGGTTGTATTCGTGGAAGACGTCACTCAAAATATCTTCCAGTAAGAGGTCAAAGAACACGTACAAATAGCAGAACTGCTCGCCGAAAAAATCCAAATAAAAATTGATTAATATTGTATGATATCGCAAAAGAAAAAACAAAAAAAACAAGTAAACTTTGGAGTTGCAAATATTAAAAGTACATTTAACAATACAACTATTACTATTTGTGATATTCTAGGTAATACCTTAGCCTGGGCTTCATCAGGAACTTCCGGTTTTAAAGGTACAAGAAAAAGTACAGCTTTCGCTGCTCAACTAACAGCAAAAAGTGTGGCAATTAAAGCATCGGAATTAGGAATGCAAAAAGTGGAAGTAGTAATTAAAGGACGAGGAAATGGACGAGAAAGTGCTATCCGCGCCTTACTGTCTGCAGGATTAAAAATAGTATCTATTGAGGATAAAACATCAGTACCTCATAATGGTTGTCGACCACCTAAAAAACGTAGATTATAATGACAAATTATACAATAAGCTGTCTTGAGAGTAAAAAAGAAAACCCAATTTATGAGTCTTCATTATTCTTAATTCAACCATTGGAGGTTGGACATGGAATTACTTTAGGGAATGCTTTAAGAAGAACTTTATTATCAGATTTAACTGGTTACGCTATTAGCAGTTTTCGCTTAAATAACCTTCAACATGAATTCACTATCTTACCTTGTCTTCGTGAAGATAGTATGGAAATTATGCTAAACTTAAAACAAATTGTTTTCAAAGCGCCTCCTTCTTTACAGCTTAATTATGGTGAAAAATTAAAAGGTGTCCTTAATGTAACAGGACCTCTTGTCGTAACAGCTTCAATGTTTCGACTGCCATACTCTTCTTTAACAATTCTTAATCCTAATCAATATATTTGTACAATTGTTGACAACTCAACAATTTATTTAGAAATTGAAATTGAAAAAGGAAAAGCTTATAAATTAGTAGATGAAAAAAGAAAAGAAAATCCTTTTGAAAAAGTGGATGGTGGAAAGGGAAAACCTTTTTTTACAGATAGCTTATTTACACCAGTAAAAAATGTAACATATAAAGTTAAGCTAGTAAATGATAGTCAAGGAAATATAAAGGAATCTTTATTAATTGAAATTGCTACTAATGGAAGTATTAGTCCTAGACGTGCCTTGCAAGAAAGTTCAAAGTTGCTTTTAGAGCTCTTTAGCCCTTTATTAATAAGTACATCTCTTGTACATCTATCAGAAGAAATTTTTAATCTTGAAAGTTTAAATTAAAAATAATTAATTCTATGAAAACTTATTTCCCAAAAAAAGAAAATTATAAGCCCAATTATTATTTAATTGATGCAAAAGATGAATGCTTAGGCCGATTAGCTAGCAAAATAAGTTTGCTACTACGAGGAAAGGAAACTACATTATATAGTCCAGGAGTTGATCAGGGAAATTATGTTGTTATCTTAAACGCAGATAAAGTTAGCATATCTGGTAAAAAATATGAACAGAAACTTTATTACAGAAATAATCAAAGACCTGGTAGCTTAAAAAGTGAAAATTTTAAAACTTTACAAAATCGAATCCCAAGTCGAATTATTGAAGAAGCTGTTTGGGGTATGTTACCAAAAAGAGTCTTAGGAAGAAAATATTTTCGACGATTATATGTTTATTCGGCTGGTAGCTTAAATGAACTTAATCAAGATGTTTTTAAAAATGTTACTTTTGAAACCATAACAATTTAATAGTAAAAATATGAATAAAATTTATACAGGAATAGGAAAACGAAAAACTTCTGTAGCAAAAGCTTACGTTCAAGAAGGTTCAGGAGTAATAAAAATTAATGGTAAAGAATTTTCTGATTTTTTTCAATCTAATTCCGGCGAAGAAGAGAAAATTAAAAGCCCATTAATTTTATTAAATTTAATAAATCTTTATGATATTAATATTTTTGTCAAAGGTGGAGGAGTTACTTCAAGAATTGATGCTATTCGATTAGCTATTTCCAAAAGCCTTTGTGGAATTGATCCTGAAAATAGAGGAAAATTAAAATCAAATTTCTTTCTTAATCGTGATTCTAGGATCAAAGAAAGACGTAAATATGGGTTAAGAAAAGCTAGAAAAGCACCTCAATATTCAAAACGTTAATAGAAAATTTAATACCAATAATATTCAAGAAAATATGGCAAAAAAAGGAATACATCCCGACTGGTATAACACTGAAGTGTATTGTGACGGTCAATTAATTTTAAACGTTGGAACCACAAAAAAAGAACTATATGTTGACATTTGGTCAGGAAATCACCCTTTTTATACTGGATCGCAAAAAATTATTGATAGTGAAGGAAGAGTGGAAAAATTTGAAAAAAAATATCAAGATAAAGTAAATAATAGTTAGAAGTTTTTATGCCAACAATTCAACAATTAGTAAGATTAAATCGATCACAGGTTTTAAAGCTTACAAAAAGCCCAGCTTTAAAATCTTGCCCTCAACGTAGAGGAATTTGTACAAGAGTTTATACAACAACTCCAAAAAAACCGAACTCTGCTATAAGAAAAGTTGCTAGAGTTAAATTAACGAGTGGATTTGAAATCACAGCTTATATACCTGGTGAAGGACATAGTTTACAAGAGCATTCAATTGTATTAATTAGAGGAGGTCGTGTAAAAGATTTACCAGGAGTTAGATATAAAATTATTAGAGGAGCTCTCGATTCAACAGGAGTTAAAGATCGAAAACAAGGACGTTCAAAATATGGAGCACGTAAATCGATTCCCGTAGCAAATAAATCAAAAACAACAAAAAAATAAAAAAAACATATGTCACGTAGAATATCAACAAAAAAACGTTTTCCTCGTAAAGATCTAAAGTATAATAGTCTCCTTGTGAGCTTATTAGTGAATCGAATTTTAAAAAGTGGAAAAAAATTATTAGCCAAAAGAATTTTATATAAATCTTTTGATTTAGTTGAATATAGAACAAGTCAAAACCCTATTTTAGTCTTTGAAAAAGCAATCCGAAATATTAGTCCTAGAGTGCAATTAAAAGCTAAACGTGTAGGAGGGGCAACATATCAAGTTCCGACTATATTAACACGTTATCGTTCCACTAATATCGCGATTAAATGGTTAGTTGAGTTTTCAAGAAAAAGACCTGGAAAATCGATGTCTTTAAAATTAGCCAACGAAATTGTCGAAGCGTCAAAAGGAACTGGGGGGTCAATTCGTAAAAAAGAAGAGACTCATAAAATGGCAGAGGCTAATAAAGCTTTTGCTCAATTCAAATAATATTAAAAAAATCGATTAAAGCATAAAGATAGTTCTTTTTAAAGAATTAACTTTTATGGCAAGAGATAAATTTGAGCGTAAAAAACCTCATATAAATATTGGGACAATTGGACATGTTGACCATGGGAAAACAACATTAACTGCAGCAATAACAGCTACTTTATCTACTTTAGGAAATGCTGTATTAAAAAAATATGAAGATATTGACGCTGCCCCAGAAGAAAGAGCAAGAGGTATTACAATTAATACAGCTCATGTTGAATATGAAACTGAAGTTCGTCACTATGCACACGTGGATTGTCCAGGTCATGCAGATTATGTCAAAAATATGATCACTGGAGCTGCGCAAATGGATGGTGCCATTTTAGTTGTTTCAGCTGCTGATGGAGCAATGCCTCAAACGAGAGAACATATTTTATTAGCACGACAAGTTGGTGTTAAAAAACTAGTTGTATTTTTAAATAAAGCTGATCAAGTTCATGATGACGATTTGCTTGAATTAGTTGAACTTGAACTTCGTGATTTATTACAAAGCTATGATTATCCAGGTGAAGAAATACCTTTTATTGCAGGTTCAGCATTATTAGCTTTAGAAGCCGTAACAGCTAATCCAAAAATCAAAAAAGGGGAAAATCAATGGGTAGACAGTATTTTCCGTTTAATGGATGCTGTTGATAGTTATATTCCTACACCTGAACGTGAAATCGACAAACCGTTCTTAATGGCAATTGAAGATGTTTTTTCTATTACAGGACGTGGAACAGTTGCTACTGGAAGAATTGAACGTGGAATGGTTAGTTTAGGTGATGTAGTAGAACTAGTAGGAATTAATGAAACAAAAAATACTACAGTAACTGGTTTAGAAATGTTCCAAAAAGTACTTGATAAAGGATTAGCAGGTGATAATATTGGAATATTATTACGAGGAGTACAAAAAGCAGATGTTTTACGTGGAATGGTTTTAGCAAAACCAGGATCAATTAAACCTCATACCAAATTTGACGCAGAAGTTTATATTTTAACAAAAGCAGAAGGTGGAAGACATACTTCAATTGCAAAAGGATATAGACCTCAATTTTATGTACGAACAACTGATGTTACAGGAGAAATAACAAGTTTTTCAGCAGGGACAGAAGATGGAGATATTGAACTTGTAATGCCTGGTGATAATGTTAATATGAAAATTGAACTTATGGCTCCAATTGCTATTGAAAAAGGTATGAGATTAGCAATTCGAGAAGGTGGTAGAACAGTAGGTTCTGGCTTAGTAACTAATATAGTAGAATAAAAACTATGAAATTACGATTTTTTTTAAAGTCTTTTGATCAAGCTTTAATAAAGCAAGCCTTAGATGAAATTACACCTATTTTAGCTAACATTAACTGTGAAGTACGAGGATGTGTAGCTTTACCAATGAAAATTAAAAGATTTTGTGTTATCCGATCGCCTCATATCGATAAAGATTCAAGAGAGCATTTTGAAATTCGTATTTACAAACAATTTTTTGATTTTTCAGTAGATAATCCTGAAAATTTAAATCTTTTATTTAAAGCTAATCTTCCTGCAGGTCTTTCTTGTTTTTTAAAAATTTTAGAAAATTAAGAGAAAAAGGCAAAAGAAATAATGATAGACTCAAAATATTGAGTCTATTATAATTCATTAATATAAATTTTCTTCTTCGTGCGTAGATACTGTAACATCAGATGTTGGATAAGCAACACATGTTAATACAAATCCTTTACTGATTTGTTCATCATCTAAGAAAGTTTGATCTGGTTGATCTACTCCACCTTTTAAAACTTTTCCTAAACAAGTTGAGCATGAGCCTGCTCTACAAGAATAAGGTAGTTCAATATTATTGTCTTCAGCAGCTTCAAGAATAAATTTATCTTCGGGACAATCAATAGTTACATCGAGATTATGAGCAGGATTTACAAGTCTTACTTTGTAGTTTACCATAATAATTTAGATTTATTTTATTAATATATTTAATTCTACTATTAACTAGACTAACAAAATTTTTCAAAAAAAGCAATGCTTTTTAAAAATGAAAAAGTTTTAATAATAAATATGCGAAACTTACCCCACTTAGCCCACCTATAATAAAGCCACTTGAAAAATTTTGCCAGTTTTTTTGTGTGAATAAATTTAAAATTGTGTCCTCTTTTTTGTTTTTAAAGCTTACTGTCCCATAAATAAGAAGAGCTAAGGTTAAAATGATAACCAAGCTTGTTGAAGATAAGAAAGCAATAAAAGCATTAACTTCACTAGCTCTTAATGGTCCAAATGAAAAAAATGGGCCAAATAAAAAATACCCATGTACAAAGCCAATATTAATACCACGTAATAAAGGAGAAAGGTTTTTTTGGTACGCAGGTAAAGAAGATAAATAAGCCTTTGTAAAATTTGATGTTGTAATCGGTGTTGATAAATTACCACTAAAAGGATCATTTTCAAACGCAGAAACAACATCAAAAGAAGAATCTAAAAGCGTTTCATTTCCAAGTTTATTCATAAGAAATTAAAATAATAAAGTATTCTTTTCTTTTTAAACACTATTATAGAAAAATTAATTGATAGACTTTAAGATATTCTGGTATATTTATAATATAAGAAAATAAATCTCATTTTTTTTATTATTCAAATTATAGTTTTTAAAATCATGAATTTAATTTTACAATATTCATTTTTAGTTTCTTTGATGTTCGCTTTTTTATCTGCTTTTTACATTTTTTTAAAGACAATTAAATTAATTTAATTATCTTTAAAAATAATCTAAACTTAAATTTCACAATTATGTTATGATAACAAACGAAATAATAAAAGAAAATATTATCGGAGCTAGAAATATTAAAACCTACCTTAGCTCTTTTGTTCTATTTGTTGTGGGTTTGGCTTTTCTTTTAGTAGGTATTTCAAGTTATTTTCAAACAAATTTTCTCTTTTTTACTAATTCTTCTGAGATTGTTTTTTATCCACAAGGAATAGTAATGACGTTTTATGGAATGGCTGCATTGGTTTTATCCTTTTATTTGGCTTTTACAATCTACCTAAATTTAGGAAGTGGGTACAATGAATTTTCAAAAAAAGATGAAATAGTAAGAATTGTTAGATTAGGATTCCCAGGAAAAAATCGAAATATTTTTTTATCTTATAAGTTTAACAATATAAAAAGTGTAAAATTTTTGTTAAAACAAGGTTTAAACCCAAGAACAAATATTTTGCTTATTTTAAAAGATCAAAGACAAATTCCATTATTTCCTTCTAATATCTTATTAAAAGCCAGTGATATTGAAAATAAAGCCATTGAGTTAGCCAATTTTTTAGAAGTACCTCTGGAAAGTTCAATTTCCTAAATTAAAAATGCAAAAATTTGCATTTTTGAACTATATTTAGATATAATAATATTACAATTAGCAGGTATAGTTTAATGGTAAAACTTCAGCCTTCCAAGCTGGTTTTGACAGTTCGATTCTGTCTACCTGCTTTCAAATAGAGTGACAAAAGAAACTTTTAATGAATAATAGCGTTTTTTATTATGTCTGGTGGATCAACAGGAGAACGTCCTTTTACGGATATTTTAACTAGTATTAGATATTGGATTATTCATAGTATTACTATTCCAACTTTATTTTTATCTGGTTGGTTATTTGTGAGCACAGGTTTAGCATACGATGTTTTTGGAACTCCTCGTCCAGATGAATATTTTACTCAAGATCGTCAACAAGTTCCATTAGCAAACGAGAGATTTAATGTAAATCAAGAATTAGAAGATTTAAAATAACCTTATTTTGTCATTTTTTATTATGAATAAAAATTATAATCGATCAGTTGCCTATCCTATTTTTACTTTTCGTTGGCTAGCAATCCACGCCTTAGCTGTACCTACAATTTTCTTTTTAGGATCAATTACTTCAATGCAATTTATTCAACGATAAAGGAGTATTTATGACAGGACCAAATCCAAACGCTCAAGCAGTAGAGTTAAACAGAACATCTTTATACTGGGGTTTATTATTAATATTTGTTTTAGCTGTTTTATTTTCAAGTTACTTCTTCAATTAAAGTTTTAACAAATAAGGCATTTAATTCTTTCAAAAATTTTAATTTATTTACATCATCGAAATATAATATGGCGGATACAAATCGACGTGTTCCTCTATGGCTAATTGCATTAGTAGGTGGCCTAGGAGTTTTTACAATTGTGGGACTATTCTTTTATGGGTCTTATTCAGGTTTAGGATCTTCTCTATAAAAATATAATCAATTTTTATAAATTAGTAGTTTTAAAACTGCTAATTTATAAAATAAAATTTTAAGATAGCTAAATATTATCTTTTTCAATGTATACAAAAATACTTGCCATTGCAAGAATAGGTAAAAATAAGCAAACAATTGGAACTAAAATAGATGGAAAATAAGGAGCTATCATTTTAATAATCTAACCTTTTAGTAATAACTAGTTATTATAATCTAGTCATAAATAATTCTTCAAATAAATTTTGATCAGAAAACTTTGGCCATTATCTAATTCTTGTTTTTTCAGATTTAATTTTTCACCAAATTCCTTTTGATTAAAACTCATATTTTACCCCTATTTTTATAAATTAAAGGAATAAGTAATTAAAATTAAATTGGTGAAGTTTTAAGGTGAATTATAAAAAAGATAGTTGGATCAAATATGCTTATAATAATGATAATTAATTTATAAAAATTTATCATTTATGACAGCATCTTTATCAAATTTTTTAGGAAGTTTATTTTGGGGTAGTAGCATTGTAATAATTCCTATTACTATAGCATTAATAATAGTTAGTAGATTAGATCCTATCAATCGTGACTAGTTTAAAAGTTAAATAAATGATTAATATTATTATTGAGCCTACCCTCCTTTTAGGAGGGATTTTTGCATTTCTAATGATTATTTTTTATTGCTTACGATTTATCAAGCCTGAATTATCAACAGACTGGGATATTTTTATTAGTACATTAGGATTAGTTTACAGTGCAATTATAATAATCCATGGATGGAGACTGGATCCAATACTTCTTTTTAGTCAAGTTTTACTTATTTTTATAAGTCTTTCATTTTCTTGGGTTTTAATTCGTCAACGTGAAATTATTAGACGATTAATTGAAAAATTTTAAAAAAGACTTTAATAATTTTCTTTCAATTTTTAAAATAACTACATTCATTTGTAGCTTATAATAAATCTCATATAATTATTAATCTTATTTAATTAAAATAAACTATGTTAGCTTTAAAATTATTTGTGTATGCTGTAGCTTTTTTCTTTATAACAATAGCAATTTTTGGATTACTTTCAAGTGATACATCAAGAAATCCAAATAATAAATAAAACGTTATCCATTAGAATTTTTCGAAAAATTGTGCTTAATTGTGAGTTGAAAAAAAAATGGGAAAAATTTATAACTGGTTCCAAGAACGACTTGAGATTCAATCCATTGCAGATGATATTTCAAGTAAATATGTTCCACCACATGTAAATATATTTTATTGTTTAGGTGGAATTACTTTTGTTTGCTTTTTAATACAAGTAGCTACAGGGTTTGCAATGACTTTTTATTATCGTCCATCCGTTGTAGATGCTTTTGCGTCAATTGAATATCTAATGACTCAAGTTAATTTCGGTTGGCTTATTAGATCAATTCATCGCTGGTCAGCAAGCATGATGGTTTTAATGATGATATTACATGTATTTCGAGTTTACTTAACAGGAGGCTTTAAGAAACCAAGAGAATTAACATGGATTAGTGGGGTTATTTTAGCTTCTGTAACTGTTTCTTTTGGTGTAACAGGATATTCTTTACCATGGGACCAAATTGGTTATTGGGCATGTAAAATTGTTACAGGAGTACCTGAAGCAATTCCCGTTGTTGGAACACCATTAGTTGAGTTTTTAAGAGGAGGTTCAAGCGTTGGACAAGGAACTTTAACTCGTTTTTATAGTTTACATACTTTTGTATTACCTTTAATTACGGCCGTGTTAATGCTTGCACATTTTTTAATGATTCGAAAACAAGGTATTTCAGGTCCACTTTAAACTTTTTATAAAGTAAATAATTTAAATTATATTTTATTAATATGAGCGTTATTAAAAAACCAGATTTATCTGACCCAAAATTACGTGCTAAATTAGCAAAAGGAATGGGACATAATTATTATGGTGAACCAGCGTGGCCAAATGATTTATTGTATATTTTCCCTGTCGTAATTTTTGGTACTTTTGCATGTGTTATTGGATTAGCAATATTAGAGCCTTCTAGCTTTGGAGAAAAAGCAAATCCTTTTGCCACACCACTTGAAATTCTTCCTGAATGGTATTTTTATCCAACTTTTAATTTACTTAGAATTTTACCAAATAAACTTTTAGGTGTTTTATCAATGGCTTCTGTTCCATTAGGATTATTAACGGTACCTTTTATTGAAAATATTAATAAGTATCAAAATCCTTTTCGAAGACCAATTGCAATGACAGTTTTTCTTCTTGGAACTTTTGTTTCAATTTGGCTAGGATTTGGTGCAACTATGCCTATAGATAAAGCAATCAGTCTTGGACTTTTTTAAACTATTTTTCTTTTCATATTCTTTTCAAATTTGAAAAGAATATGAAAAACTTTTTCAAGAGCACTTTCATCAATTATTATGATATAATAATAGTTGTTATTATGGCTCTGTAGCTCAGTTGGTTAGAGTGGGGGACTCATAAGCCCTAGGTCGTAGGTTCAAATCTTACCAGAGCCATAGATAGATTCTTTGAAAAGGAGAGATGGCAGAGTGGTCGATTGCGGTAGATTGCTAATCTACTGTATAATAATATTATACCGAGGGTTCAAATCCCTCTCTCTCCTAATTTTTGGGGTTGTAGTTCAATTGGTTAGAGCACCGCCCTGTCACGGCGGAAGTTGCGGGTTCGAGCCCCGTCAATCCCGTTCATAATACACTAACTATAATAATTATGTAACAATTTCTACTAGAATCGTCCAACTACCTTTTATATTATATGTCTTTGAAATATTTAAAAATTTTATCAAGATCTATTACTTTTTTTTTATTAATATTTGCTGTAAATGAAATAAAGCCTGTATCGGCTGAAACTAATTTTTCAAATTTAGTTTATTGTAAAGATTCTCCTTCTTTTCAAAAAAGAATGGCAACTGCAACTAAAAAAATTGAAACTAGACTATCTTTATATCAAAAAAATACTAAAGAATATAATGCTTTAGTAAAGAAATTAGAATCAACTAAAGAACGTTTCGAAAAATATTCTAAAGCAAATTTACTATGCGGGAAAGAAGGCTTACCAAGAATTATTGCTACAGGCCAATGGGATCATGCAGCTGAATTTACATTACCAGGAATTCTTTTTATATATATTACGGGTTGGATTGGCTGGGTTGGAAGAAAATATTTACAATGGACTTTATCTACAGAAAATGCATTTGAAAATGAAATAATTTTAAATTTACCTGTGGCTATTTCTATTGCAAATTCAGGGTTTTTATGGCCTTTAGATGCGTGGAAAGAATTAACTAGTGGAAATTTAATCGCATCAAAAGATGATATAACAATATCACCTCGCTAATTTACTAAATTATTAAGAATAACTTTTTTAAAACTTTTATGAATGATTTTATGAAATTTTTTTCTACAGCACCTGTAGTTATGACTTTATGGTTGTCTTTAACTTCTTCTTTTATTATTTTTATTAATTTTATTTTTCCAGATAGTTTAGTATTTCCAAGTTTTAATTAAAACTTGGAAATTTTTATTTTTTGTTTAGAATTTTTTCAATTTCTTGTGATGGTAAAAATTCAAAAACAAGCGAAAATAAAGACGACTCACGATTATTGTATAAAAGCTCTAAATTTTTTACAGTTGATAAATATTCTCCTGCTAAATTTCGTAAATGCTGTCCACTCAGCTCTTCACTTAAAAGAAGTTCATCTACTAATCTTTCACCCTGTGGACGCATTATTTGTAAAAATGAACTTACTTGTTGATAACTATGATCAATAAAATTTGTGGTAAAATTATCAATGTTATTATTTAATTCTTCTTTAGCATCGCTACCTAGTAAAAATAAATTTCTTTGCTGTGCTTGTTGTTTTAATTCCTGAAGTTTAGTCATTGCATATCTTAAAATCATTGTTCTAATACTTCTTGTAATTTCAACAATATCTTCCTGTGCGCCAGCTGTTGTTTCCGAAGCACCGTAAATTATTTGTTCCGCTGCTCGGCCACTTATTGCAATTAAAATTTGGTTTAAGAAATTATCTCTTGAGCTATATTGGCTACTTGAAGGTGTTTTCCAAGTTGTCCCTTGAGTATTTCCACGAGGTAATAGGTTTAATTTTTCTATTCTTTCTTTTGGATTAATTAAGCTTCCGATTAATGCATGACCCATTTCATGAAAAGCAATTAGCTGTCTTGACTTAACTCGGTTAAGTTGTTTTCCTTCTAATCCAATGATTATTTTATCTATACTTGTATTTATTTCGTCCATACTTATAAATACTTTTTTTCTGCGAGCAGCTAAAATAGCGGCTTCGTTCATTAAATTTGCTAAATCTGCTCCTGAAAACCCAATTGTGCGTTGAGCAATTTGAAAAATGGAAACGTTTTCTGCTAATTTTTTATCTTTGGAATGAACTTTTAGTATTGATTGTCGTTCTCGTAAATTAGGGTTATTTATGCTAATTTGACGGTCAAATCGTCCTGGTCTCTTAATGGCTGGATCCAATATATCAATTCTATTAGTAGCAGCAATAACAACTATTCCTGTATCTACTTGAAAGCCATCCATTTCTGTTAAGATTTGGTTTAAAGTTTGCTCGCGTTCATCATTGCCACCTCCAATATTGTTGGAAGATCGTGATCGAGCTATCGAATCAATTTCATCAATAAAAATAATTGATGGCTTTAAAGATCTAGCTTTTTCAAAAAGTTCTCGCACTCGAGAGGCACCCACCCCTACTAATAGCTCAACAAACTGTGAGCCGGAAACTTTTAGAAAAGGAACTCCAGCTTCACCTGCTATTGCTTTAGCTAACAATGTTTTTCCTGTTCCTGGTGGCCCACCTAAAAGAACTCCTTTAGGTATACCAGCTCCTAATTTTGCAAAACTTCCCGGTTCTTTTAAAAATTTAACTACTTCTTTTAATTCATCTTTTGCTTCCTCATTTCCCGCTACATCATCAAATTTTATTTTAGTATCTGTAATTACTTGAACTACGCTTTGATCAAGTGTAGAAAAATTACCTAGTCCTTCTTGAGCACTTGTAGGGTCATAAACGCTATTGCGAAAAAGGCCCCAAAATTTTTCTAATAATTCTGTAAATTGGCCTACAATAACAATAATTAAAGGAAGTATTGAAAGTAAAGGGAAAAAATTTGTATTCATGATTGAAATTTCTAAACGCTTTATGGAAAATTGATGAATTGTACAATTAATAAGCTACTTAATTAAATGATTTTTCTTTGATTTATTATAATAACTTCTAATATTATTTAATAGCGTTTAAAAATCTAAAATTATTAGGACTAGTTTTTATGATTAAAAAAGGAAGTAAGGTAAAAATTTTACGACCAGAATCTTATTGGTATAATAAAAGTGGTGTAGTTGTTAGTGTTGAAAAATCGGAAAATATTAAATATGCAGTAGTTGTAAGATTTGATTCAGTAAATTATACTGGAACAAATACAAATAATTTTGCAATTGACGAACTTCAAAATTTAGATTAGTTTCCAAATTTGATAGCTATATTTTTTATTATTAAAGATCGTTTATTGATCTTTAATAATAAAAATTTTACAATGATTAATTAATACTTTAATATTTTTCTACAGCACTCCAATCAACATCTACATTTTCTAAAATTAAAGAAGAATTGTAGATTTGAAGAATAATTAGTAAAAAAACTAAAAATAGTAGCATAAAAAGACCCATAATTGGTGTTGTTCCCCAACTTGGGGCAACTTTCCCATATTCTGAGTTTAAAGGTTTAAGAATTTCACCTAGGCGTGTTTTTAAAGCCATATTTTATATATATTTATAAATTTTTTAAATAAAATGGATACGAATACAGTATTTTTAACTTTTATAATTTCATCTTTGTTAATTGCTATAACTATTTTAGCAATTTATACTTCTTTTGGACCTTCTTCTAAAAATTTGATTGATCCTTTTGAGGAAGATAAAGATTAATTGTTAGAGTTAATACCTGGATTATGAGCGAATAATTTTAGGTGTTTCGCGGAAAAAAGCAGCAAAAAATAGAACCATTAAAGTTCCGATTAATAAGAATGTGTAAACAAGAGCTTCCATATAAATTATCTTTATAAAATAATTACTTCAACAAATTATTTGTTGAAGTAGAAAATTAAACTCTTCCGCGTCGTGGCGTAGATCTATCCCCAATTTTCTTGAAGGCACCAAATTCAACTTGTTCTGTTACTTCTGGACCAATTCCTGTGAATACGTCACGGAAAATTGTTCTAGCTCCATGCCATAAATGTCCAAAAAAGAATAATAGTGCAAAATTTGCATGACCAAAAGTATACCATCCGCGAGGACTGCTTCTGAATACACCATCTGATTCTAAGGAAGAACGGTCAAAATCAAAAACTTCCCCAAGTTGTGCTTTTCTTGCGAATTTTTTAACAGTTGGTGCATCTTTGAATGTTTGCCCATTTAATTTTCCGCCATAGAAGCTTACACTTACACCAACTTGTTCAATACTATATTTTGATTCTGCACGTCTGAATGGAATATCTGCTCGAATTATTCCATCTTTATCCACTAAAATTACAGGGAAAGTTTCAAAGAATGCAGGCATTCTTCTAACAGATAACTCGCGTCCTTCACCATCTCTAAAAATTGGATGTCCTAGCCAAGCTTCTGCAATACCGTCACCTTTGTTCATTGGACCAGATCTAAATAAACCACCTTTAGCTGGATTATTTCCAATATAATCATAAAAAGCTAATTTATCAGGTATTTGAGACCAAGCTTCTGTTGCACTTGCTCCTGATGAAATAGATGATTCAACTCGTCTTTCAATTTCTTGTTGGAAATATCCGCTATCCCATTGATAACGTGTAGGACCAAATAATTCAATTGGTGTTGTTGCAGAACCATACCACATTGTTCCTGATGTTACAAAAGCGGCAAAAAATACAGCTGAAATACTACTTGATAACACAGTTTCAATATTTCCCATTCTTAACGCTCGATATAATCGTTGAGGTGGTCGAACAGTTAAATGGAAAAGTCCAGCGATAATACCTAATGTTCCTGCTGCAATATGGTGTGAAGCTACCCCACTAGGGTTAAAGGGGTTAAAAGCTTCAGGACCCCAATTTGGAGCGACAGGTTGAACATGTCCCGATAACCCAAACGCATCAGAAACCCAAATCCCAGGCCCAAATAGACCTGTAACATGAAAAGCTCCAAATGAAAAACATAAAAAACCAGATAATAATAAATGGATTCCAAATATTTTTGGTAAATCTAATGCGGGTTCACCTGTTTTTGGGTCTTGGAATAAGTCAAGGTCCCAGTAAACCCAGTGCCAAATGGCTGCTAAAAATAATAAACCAGATAAAATTATATGACTTAATGCAACTCCTTCAAAACTCCAAAGACCAGGTGTTGAAGAACTTTCACCAGTTATACTCCATCCTCCCCAAGATTCAGTAATTCCAAGTCTTGTCATAAATGGCATGACAAACATACCTTGGCGCCACATTGGATTTAAAACTGGATCCGATGGATCAAAAATTGCTAATTCATATAACGCCATTGAACCTGCCCATCCGGCAACTAAAGATGTGTGCATTAGGTGAACTGCTATTAGTCTTCCAGGATCATTAAGAACGACTGTATGTACACGATACCAAGGTAAAGCCATTTTTCAAATTTTTAAATTAATTAATTCCTTTCTAAATTCTCTTTTAAGTATTTTTATAAAGCTTTTTTATAAGCTAAATACGCGATACAAGCAGGCCCTAAAGATACAATAACAAAAATAGTAAGAAGTTGACTTATAACGTTTAAATTCATATTTATGCTTTCCGTTTCTTTTTGTTAAAAAGATAAAATATTTTTATTTTTAATATTATACTGTATAATGTTTCTATACTAATTAATGATACAAATGAGTCACTAACTCAATGGTAGAGTACTCGGCTTTTAACCGATAAGTTCTGGGTTCGATCCCCAGGTGACTCACTAAAAGCCAACCAATGAGGCCTAATCTCCCAATATAATAAGTGAAAATAGATGAAAATAGAAATTATAAGTGAGGAGATTATTATAATAACGAGCTATTATTACAACAAATTTAATTTCAACAAAAGCTGACTATAATAAAGTCATTAGTAGAAAATTTATTTTTCTATGCTAACGCTATAAAAATAGCGGTACTACTTAAATAAGAAAAATTTAAACAAAAAACTTATGTTTTTATTTAATTCAAAAAAAAAATTAAATTCTCGATCATGTACGAAATAACTTTGCCAGAAAATTTATCTTACGAAGAGTATTACGAAGCTGAATCCAAAGTTTTCAAAGTTATTTTAAAAAATGGAGTTAAATTCGTAAAAAAAGGGACAATAATGCTTGCTCCACTAATTGTTACGTTTTCCGTAAATGCAAAGCCTACGAAAAATAGACAAAGTGCTAGAAATGGCAGCAAAATTATTGAGTGGAAGGATATCAATTATAATGAGGGTACTAATCCCCAAAATTTTTCGAACAAAGATGATCTTTTAAAGATGCTTCTTCAGGCAAAAGCAATAGATAAGATGCTTGATATGTTAGTTAGTGCAATTGATGGAGTATTTTATAATAAAAAAGAATACAGCGAGCAACTATCACTCATAGAAATAGAAGAGATTAAATTCCGATTAAATCGAGCTTTGTTGCAATTTGGAGCAATTGAAGTAAGAAAACTCATAATATTCAGTATCGCTGTTTTATATGCACTATATGTTGTCTCTATAATTCTCTCAAAATTAGTTCCATTTTTAATTTCAGTTTTTGAGCCTCCCTTTTTAATGCTTATGAAATTTTTACGCAAAAAACTAAAGGAGGTGGTTAAAAAGGCGAAACAAGCTTATAGAAATTTAACTTTGAAGATCCTAACTGCTGGTCTTTGGCAAAGTCTGGAAAAAGACTTAAATTCAATTGATCAAGCAAAAGAGAGTTTAAATTGGAACAACCGAATAGTTGCTAGTTTTTATATCGAACCTCTTACGACGTTACTATTATCGATACTCATAGTAGAGTATTTTGAAAAAAACGGTCTTGCAAATCTTCCTACTTTGGATTTAGATCACACAATTGATAAAGAAGAGGCTATAAGGTTTTTAAATAGCTTTATTGCACATGCTGCACCTTATTTGCCCTTTCTTCCGCAAGGAGTTTTCTTTATTCTAATTTTTTGCATGTATCCGCAACAATTAGTTGACTATTTCGCCCAATTTTTTTCAGAAAATGATTAGTAAATTTTAATTAAAGCTCAAAATGAGCTTTAATTAAAAGTGATACAGTTTTGATGTAAAGTTTCTTTAAGAGTATCTTTTTCTTGAAAGGATAATCTTATTATTCAAATAAAGCATTTGTCTGAAAATTAAATAATTTTCTTAGTTAAAAATTGCTTTTTCAATAAATTTCCATAAAAATTTTTTTTCAACAACTCTGTTTTATTTAAAATGATTAAATCATGTAAGTTAGAAGATGATAAAACTATATTTTTATTTTTAAAAAATTCTAAGTAATATAAGCTGTTGAATGAGTTATCATAAATTTTAGAAACCCTTTGATATTTAGTTAAAAATTTGGCTTTTTTAGTGTTTTTTTGAATAATTTTAAATAAGAAAAAGTTAGCAGATAGAGTTAATAAACTATAGACTGAGATTAGTGTTCCTTCTTGGCAGTAAAGTTCCATTAAAATAATAGAGTATCAATTATAGTAAATATCTTGACATATTGTCTATTATAAGATATAATTAAGAGTGTTAATAAAAATTAATCTTCAAAGCCCCCATCGTCTAGCGGCCTAGGACACTTCCCTTTCACGGAGGTAACAGGGATTCGAATTCCCTTGGGGGTATCTAACATTATAGTTTGTATTTTCTGTGTCTTAATTGAAAACATAGAATATCATATATTCTTTATGGAGTAGAACATTCAGTCAAGAATTAGAATTAGTTCTGATTTTCCATATCGGTCTTTTCTAAAATCGGGATGGCAGGATTTGAACCTGCGACTTTCTGCTCCCAAAGCAGACACGCTACCAAACTGCGTTACATCCCGTCTTTGCTAACAAATAATAGTTTAGCAATAATAATTAAGTAAAGTCAACCAAAATATATTAATCAAAAAGAAATCATGATTAAAAAGCCTAAGAACATTACAATCTATAGTTTACGATTAGAAATATTAGCTTCCATTCTAAAATTTGTGAATGAAATTAATAATTTTAAAGTCTATAAAAGCATTGATTTTTCTACTAATTTTGTTGAGTTATTTGAATTAGATTCGGTTGCTATAATGCAAATTATGTTGGATATTGAAGATAAAGTTGTTATATCTAATTCCAGCTCTTTTTTTAGCGTTTCTTCAAATGATATTTTGAATTTTCGAAGTATTGATGATTTATTTTATGTAATTTTAGGTAATATTACTAAAATTGAACAAGAGGAACGAAATAGTAAAGTTTCTCTTAAAAAGACTGTTTATTTATAAATATTTTAAACTTTCATAATTTACTTATGAAAGTTTAAGATATTTTTTATACCCACTTTTACTTAATAAGAACTTTTGCTCCCGCGGCTTCCATTTCTTTTTTGATAGATTCACTTTCTTCTTTTGATACGCCTTCTTTTAATGCTTTAGGGGCGCTGTCAACTATGTCTTTAGATTCTTTTAACCCAAGACCTGTTGTGTTACGTACAGCTTTTAAAATGGCGATTTTTTTATCGCTAGGAACTTCAGTTAAAATAACGTCGAAAGTAGTTTTTTCTTCCACAACTTCTTTTTCAGAAGAAGCTACTGGTTGAACATTTGTTATAACCGGTGCTGCCATCGCAGATGTATCAACTCCAAAAGTTTTCTCAATTTCTTTTACTAAATCGGCAGCCTCTAAAAGAGTAAGTGTTTTTAACTCTTCAATAATTGTACTAATTTTTTGATTCATAAATTTTTAGATTAAATAAAGATACAATCAATTATATCATAAAATTTGATAAATTTACAAGATTAGTTAAACGAGTTAACTTGAACTTCAACAGAAGGGCTCATTGTTGTACAAATATAAAATGATCGAAAATATTTTCCTTTAACACCAGTAGGTTTATTTTTTTCAATCGATGAAAAAACAGCTTCTAAATTTTCTTTAAGTTGGTCATCTGTAAAGTTCGATTTTCCAAAATTAAGGTGAACAATCCCAGTTTTATCTGCTCTATATTCTATTTTCCCCTTTTTAAATTCATTTATACTAGCTTTTAAATTTGTTGTTACTGTTCCAGATTTAGGCGAAGGCATTAATCCTTTTGGTCCTAAAATTTTTCCAAGTTTTGTTAAGCTTGACATTAAAGATGGATTAGTTATTAAAATGTCAAAGTCAATATTTCCTTGAGAAATTTTTTCTAACAAATCATCAGAGCCTGCTACATAAGCTCCTAAATCTAATGCCTCTTTCACATTTTCGGATTCTGTAAAAACAGCAATCTTTAAAGTTTTTCCAGTTCCATGAGGTAAAGATAAACTAGCCCTTAATTGCTGATCGGCATATTTTGGATCAATATTCAATGCAATATGTGCCTCTATAGATTCCGTGAATTTTGCTTTTGCCAGCTTTTTTATTAGTTGAATTGCTTCAAGGTATGAATAGGGATTTGGACTAATTAATTTTTTTAGTTCTTTAAGACGTTTTGATTCTTTTTTCATAATTTTTTAATTATTTATAATTTTTATTCCCATATTTTTCGCAGTACCTTTAATGATATCCATTGCTTTATTAATATCATTAGTATTTAAATCCGTTAATTTTATATTTGCAATTTCTCGTATTTGTTCTAATGTAACACTACCCACTTTTTCACGATTTGGTTGTGCTGCACCTTTTTTAATATTTGCGTACTTAATCAATAAAACAGAAGCCGGTGGTGATTTTAATATAAATGAATATGACTTATCTTCATAAACAGTTATTTTCACAGGAATTATTAAGCCCATTTTATCAAGTGTTTTTGCATTGTATTCTTTGCAAAAAGCAGAGATATTCACACCATGTTGTCCTAATGCCGGACCTACGGGTGGAGCTGGAGTTGCTTTTCCAGCAGGTAAGGCTAATTTTACAAAAGCTTTAATTTTTTTTGCCATAATTGACTATGTTCTTAAAAATATTTTCAAAATTACTTCCTATCACTCATCGCGCCTTGAAGGACTTGAACCTCCGGCATCAGGTTTTGGAGACCTGCGTTCTACCAACTGAACTAAAGACGCAAATTTTTTAAAAGACCTTTAATAGACTTTGTATTTAGTATATATAACAAAGTCGATTAAAATCAAATTTTATTATTGCCAAGAACCAGATTTGAACTGGTGACACGAGGATC
>JACCEA011020505.1_pt1 | contig 42967 bp, 46 predicted proteins | sample 7449851 | NCBI WGS metagenome assembly JACCEA01 (sample SAMN15323453, study PRJNA562643) | freshwater metagenome | isolation source: river surface water | place: USA:Blue River Watershed | collected 2017-08-18 | reverse complement strand
CGTAGAAGACGTTTATTAATATTTAATAAATAAAATTTATATAAAAAACATGTTAGTTTATTAGCCGTAGAATCCGTTTCTTAACATTTTTAATAAAAATTATATAAATAAAATGGTATATAAAAAATATAAAGTCCAAAAAGTCTTAAATTAAAAAAATATTAGTTTTATGTCCGACGAATCTGATTATTAATATTTTTGGGTTAGTTTATTAACATTGAATAATTATAATATTAGTTTTTAGCCGAAACATAATAATGTCTATTTATTAACTATAACGGCTATTTATTAATTAATTTTTTACCAAATTGAATTAATTATTTAAAGATAATTTATTTAATTATACTAGATTAATATGGCAAAGTGTAAAAGATGTGGTCATCCATTTGAAAGTAAAAGTAAATTATTAAGACATTTAAGTAATAAAAAAGCCTGTTATCCTTTTTTATCATTTATAGACGTCGAAGTTTATGCACAAGAATTAAAAGCAGATGTTCCAACTATAATTAAAGATGGTAACAAATTATTTATTTGTAAATATTGTAAAAAAGAATTTAAAGCATCACCTTCAAAATGTGTTCATCAAGCAAAATGTAAATTATTATTTGAATCAAAAAACAATATAAATACTAATATTCAAAGCAATAATGAAGAAAATATTGTAAATACTCAAAATCCAATAAATAATACAAATATTCATAATGTAAATAATAATAATTTAGTTAATAATGGAATAGTTAATAATGGAATAATAAATATAAATGTTGGAACAAATATTGATAACGATTTATTAAGAGAAATAAACCACTTAATAAAACATCATAAATTGAATGATAAAATACAGTCATTTCCGTCATATACTATTGGACACTTATTAGAAGCAGATTTTACATTATTAAAAAATTACATAACTAAATGTAAAAAAGAAGATTTAGAACCATCAACTGGTCATCGTTCTAAATTTAACTTTGCATTAGAATTATTTAAAGAAGTATTTAGTGCAAATGATTATCGAACAAAAAATACTTTTATACAAGAAATAACTGATAATGTTGCTTATTGTTATTTAGAAGATAAATTTTATTCAATTTCATTAGAAGATTTATTTGATATTTTTTTTCAACATTTACATGTTTTACTCAAAAGTATACTTAAAATTAAAGATTCTTATAATGGAATGAATGCAGATGATAAAGATTATGTAGAATTTTCATATCAACAATTTAGAGATTATATACAAAATTCTGATAAAATTGAATTAAAAAAAGAAATTATTAATTGCATGTATAATAATAAAATTCTTATTCAAGAATTATTATGTTCTGCTAAACCTATCGATAAATTTAAAGATAATGATAAAAGAATTCTTAATTTTGAATCTAATCTAGTTAATAAAATTAGAAAAAAATATAATCTAGAACTAATTGATGGTAGTTCAAATGTAATTAAATTAAATGAAAAAGAAATAATATATCGAGATAATTCAAATGTTATTGTAAATGATTCTGAAATTGATAAAATTATAGTAGATTTCAATGATTCATTTAAAATAACTCCAAATGGATATAAATTATATAAAACAAAATATAAAGGTATGGATATAATGTTCGACCCAGATAAAGATGTTGGCGTGCTATTATGTTTAAATTCTCAATGTATTGTTTCTAAAAAAAAATTAATAAATTTAATTACAAATATAGTTGATTTTACATATGAAAAAGACTCTATAATTGAAAAAATTGGATTTGATTGGTTATAATTAATTTTGTAAAAACCTATTTATAAAACTAATTATTTTGATGGTGGTTTGAAAAATGTTATTTTCTTTTTAGGTGCTTCTACTGGTTTTGGTGATTCTTTTTTAGGTGTTTTTGTTTTACCTAAAAATTCATCTGATATTGATTTTGGAATTCCACATTTACTACATAATTCTACATCATTTATAATTTTATTAAAGCATTGAATACATGTCCAGTATGTTTCTGATTCTTGATGACATTTCTTTAAATTTTCAATATATATTTTACGTTCATCTGTTCCTTCTTTAGGTATTTTACCTAATTTTTTCATACATTGATAAATAGTAGAATAATTTTCAAATTTACTATCAATAAATTCACCATTTAATTCTGCAACTTTATTTTTAAATTTACCAATTACAACAAGTTTTTTAGGAGTATCTTCTTTATAAAATAATCCATTATATAAATAATAATCATAAATTGGATGATTATCAGGATAATTATCTCCTTCAACTTTTTCAGTTATACAATATATAATACCTAATTTATCTAATTCAATTTTAAAATCAATAAGACTTTTTTGTGATTGAACAACGTTATTTTGTATAATCTCATCTTTAGTATCGTCTAATTCAAATGTAAAAGTTGGGTCAGTAGTTTGAATATTATTATAACATTTATTATTTTTAAGATTAATATCTGAATTAATATTACGTTGATAATTAAAATTACAATCTATTGCTGCTTCTTGTATTACTTTGAGAAAGTTATTTAAAATTCGCTCTTTTTTATTGGATATTTCAAATAAAACTTCATCGGATGTTAATCCATCATCTTTATTTTCAATTTCATTTGAAATTTGTTTGCCCATAACTTTAAAATTTTCGTTAATTGTTCCAATATCTAAATCTTCTTTTTTATCTTTGTCTTCCTTATCCGATTTTAATTTATTTTCCTTTTTAATTTGAACCAATTTATCGTAAAAAGTTATTAAATCTTTTTCAGGAATTTCTTTAACCCATGTTCCATTTATTTGAGATTTACTAAATTTTATTTTATATTGAAATACTTTAACATTACGTTGTCCTTCTGGTAATTTTATATGTGATTTAATACGACGTGCTCTACCAATAACTTGATTAACACGAACATTATTCCAATAAGGTTCCATAACATGAACTTGTCTAACAAAATATAAACTAATACCTTCAGAACCAGATGCAGATGCTAATAAAATTAAACATTTCTGACCAAACATATTACTATCATCTTTAAAATATTTTTGAATTTCATTACGTTGTTCAGTTGTTTCATCTCCAGTCCATAATGCATATAAACATGGATACAATTCCTCAATATCAAAAACGCGTTTAACACCCTCTAAATATACTTCTTTATTTTGAACACTTTTAACTAAACCAGTAAGCCATAAATCATTTCCTGAATTATAACGAACACGTTTTCCAGGAACAATCTTAGAATCAAAAATATATTTAGGTTTACCATTTTTCTTAACTTCGACAAATAATCTTGAATAACCATTTGCATCTAATACTTTTGTAAATACAGCAATACCTTCAGTTCCTCTAAATTGAGAATAACAAAAAACTAAACCTTGAGTTTTATTAATATTGTCCAATATTTTAACATATTTAGGAGATAATGTAGATAAATTATATTTAGAATCATTAATTGTTAAATGTTTATCGGTTAATCTATCGACCGCTTGTTTTAATGCTAATTCATATTTTTTATTAACACTAGCAGTATCTTCAATTTCATCATCAAAAGCATCATCATATGAATTAAATTCAGTATCAATTTCATTACTAGATAATTCATCATCTTTTAATTTATAAAATTCTTTCTTTTCAGGTCTGCTTATGTCGGGTGGGAAAACAAATATACCTCTTTGTCTTGTATAAATACGAAAATAACTATTAACTGTATCGAGAGACATTTTACTAACTTCAGCAGATTGACTATAACTTAATAATTTAACACTCTTTTCTTCTAAATCACGTTCAACTTGACGTTTAAGAGCATAATCTAAAAATTGATAGTTAGTCATAACAACTAATGTTTCTTCATCTGATGCATATAATTTATCAGGGAAATAATTTGCACCTGTAGCTGTATCAATACCACTAATTTCATTAAAAAAAGAAACTAAACCAACAATTTTATTTTTAAATATAATATCTCTTTTAATTTCAAAACTACCAGTATCAACATATTTATTAATAAAATCATCTTGAACTTTATCAACTAATTTTTTATTTTTATGAATCCACGTTCCTTTATTTCTTTTATTAACTAATATATCAGGAAACATTGTATAAGTTTTAGATTCAATAATACCATATTGTTGATATTTACCAGATAATTGTAATAATAATAAATTAATAAATTCTTCATCACTAATTTCACCATCAATAGACTTAATAACACCAATATATTTACCGGTTGAATCATAATTATTAATAAAGCCAAATGGAGTTCTAGATACCTCGATTAAATTATCTTTTTGATTAATATTAATTCTATCAATAAATCTAAAATTGCTAAGTAAATTTTTAATTTCATCTTCTTTAAATATACCATTAATTTTAGTTAATTTTATATTATATGTTTCAATATAACCACGTAATAAATTAAACATAACATCAAATTCAAATGCTGAATTAATAGCGATTGTTCCAGATAAAAATACTAATTTAGAATTATTAGAACGCATAATTAATTCATAAAACATTTTACCATTAGCACCCGAACCAGTCATAAGTGATATTAAATTATGTATTTCATCAACAATAATTAATTTATCATCAAGAGGATTTTTAACTTTATTATCTTTATTAAAAACATAATTAAATAATAAAATTAAATCATTTTCAGTAAATTTATTTTTGTTAGGTGAACCATATAATTTATTTTTAATTTCATCAAAATTAGGGGTGAATGCATTAAATATATCTCTAATACAATAAGAACCAGCATTATAATGTAAAATAGTATATTTATAATCAATCATAGTTTTAATTTGTTTATCTAAAATTTCACGGTCTGAAATAGGCATACTATCATAATTTTGTTCATCTTGATTATTATCAATCATAAAAATACCTTTATGACCATTTCTTTTAACAATGATTTTATCAGCAAGATTTTTTTCAATACCTTTAGATTCTAAATATTTATAAACCTTATTTTGGGATTCAACCGTATTCATAGGTAATTTAATCCAAATCCAATAAAAATTAGTTTTATATGCCATTTCACCATATTTAATAATCTCATCCGAATAATTTGAATGTAATGATGCAGGTAATAGAACACATACTTTTCTATGTCTAAATCCTTCAGCAACTAAAATAGATGAACATGATTTACCAGACCCAAGACCATGATATAAAAGTAATCCACGATAAGGACTATTTTCAGATAAATAATCAGAAACAAATTTTTGATGAGGAAATGCATTATGATAATTTAATTCACCTTTTTCAAAATATTTAATAGGTTCTCTACTATATTGATTTACAATAGGTTCAAAAGTATTAGTAATAAATTTTGTGAAATTTTTACGATTAGGTAAAATCCAGTTTGATAAATTAATACGGTCCGATGTATTTGGATTACTAAATAGAACAGGATTTACAGAATTTTCAATATCTAATTTAATTGCATCCGTATTATTTTGTTCATCAAGTTCAATTTTATCATTTCTCTCAATAAATATAGTTAATTGTTTTTTAAATAAATCAAATGAATCCTTGTTATAGAGAGAACCAATATCAATAGTATTTTCATATTCATATAATTCAGATAATAATTTACGAGCGGTATCAATATTTCTTAAAATATCATATTGTTTAGAACGTAATACAATTTTTTTAGAAATATCTTTTTCAGATTCAATCATTTCATTTAAATCATCATTTGTAATATCTAAAGAATTATCAACATATTGAATACCTCTTGGTATTAATTTGGAAAATGGTTCTTCTTTTAGTTGATTTGCTAATAATTTAATTTCTTTTTTATTTGCAAACATAATAGGAAATATATTCTTTTTTAAAGGTATATAAATTTTGGTTAAAATACCATCAGTTTTATTTGGTGTAGCCGACATATTCGATATTTTTATTATATATTTATATTATAAAATTTTTAACCAAATGCATTTAAAAAAATAAATATTATGATATTTAAATAATATCATAAATTTTATTAAATTACACCAAAATATTTTAAAGCATACATAGATGATTGTTGTTCTGCATCTGATTTACTTTTACCAATACCTTTTGATATAATATTTCCATCTTTATCTAATACACCTTGAGTAAATATACGTCTTTGTGGAGGTCCTTCAACAGAAATAGAAATGTATTCAGGTGTAATTTTGAACTCTTTTTGATAGAATTGTAATAACTGTTCTTTATAATTCTCTTCTTTAGCTAATAAATCTTCAAAATCAATAACTTGTTCTAATAAATTTTCAATAAATGCATTAGCAATTTGAAATCCAGGACCAATTAATCTAGTATGACCTAATTTAGATATAGTATCAGTTATTGATTTGAAATCACCAGATATACTTAAATTTTGGTCTAAATAAATTGCACATATTAATGCTTCCATAGTATCTTCTAATATACGCTCATTATATCTACCATGTTGAGTTTTTTCCTCAACTTGCTTTGATATAATAATATGCTTCGGTAAGTCCAAAAATTTCGCAAATTTTGCCAACGTATTTTTTCTGACTAACTTTGTCTTTAAAACTGTTTTAAATCCTTGGTTTGTATCGGGATATTTACGATATATATAAAATGCAATACCTAATTCAAGAACTCTATCACCTAAATATTCCATGTTTTCATAATCTTGATGTTCATCGAATAATTCAATTGCATCTGTCGGTTTTTCAGTAATAGAAACAGTCTTACTATTATCTTTATTAATTTCTAATATACATTTTTTTACATAACTTGAATGAACGAATGCGGTTTGGTATAATGATAAATCATTTATTTTTAACCATTTTTTAACATTTTTAAACCCAACTTTTTGATATATATTATATATATCATCTTCAGTCAATAATTTGTTTGAAGAATTCCAAGGGTCTAAAATTAATATTTCATTATTATCATATGACATTTTTTAGTAATTAATAATTAAAAATTGTTTATATTAAAAATAAAATAATTTATGTAATTATCAAATTTATTTATATTAAAAAAATATTTATAATAAATAGTAATGGAATTTGATTCAAGTTTAAATTTAACTAGAATTTTTAATATTGAACAATATCAAATTAATATAAATAATAAAGTATTTAATGGAATATATTCATTTTCAGCAGATTTTAATATAAATAAAAATGTAAATTCGTTGATAAAAAATCTTAATCAAAAAAAATATCCTGAATTAATTGAAACTTATTTATCAATAATTAATAATAAGGGGTTATTTAGTGAATATGTTAATAAAGATAAAATATTTGATATTTATTCAAAATATGTTAAAATTCGAAATTTTATTAGAAGAAAGATAAATTTAAAAAAATTAAATAAATGTCGAATTATAAATGATACCGATTTAGCTTTAAATAGTTTTAATGTAATAGACCAGGATAAGTTAGATTTATTTGATATAAATAATAAATCTATTTATCAATTTAGATTTTGTGAATTAGTTCGTATCTTTAAATATAGTTTATTGTATAGAAGTATCGATTATTCTACACCAAAACCAATTAAAAATCCATATACAAATAATTTATTTAATTTAAAACAATTAGTTGAAATATGCAATTTTATACAGAAACAATATAATATTTATGGTAAAAAGATACCAAGTTATTTATATCAATTTATAAGTTCTTACTATGATGTCGATATATTTAATAAAAATTTTGCAATTAATAATTTATATAAGGTTCATAATGAATATATTGAAACATTAGATGATTCTGAATGGTGGGATGAATTTAATGATTTTATAAAAGTTTATCCTGAAATAAAAAAGTCATATTGTAAAATATGTGTATTGGATAAACATCCAAATACATTTAGATTATTAATAACACCCATATTAACAATAAATTTTATGAATGATTCTGATATATATTATATGGGTCATGCAAAGGATAAATATATTTATTTATCAAAAAAGTTAGGTTTATATTTTAATGATGGTCATTCTATAATTCATTCTAAAAATAAAAGAAAAAGAAATACAATACCATTACAAATAAATACTCAAGTTAATATAGAATTACCTATTTATATACCATCACCAAATAATTTAGATATAGAAGAATCAGATAGTGAAAGTAGTGTAATTAGTATTTTATCAACAACAGATAATAATGATGATAGTTATTCTGATAATAATGAAAATGAATAAATTTGATAATTATTACAATAAAATAATAATATAAATAAAAAATGGATTCAATTAATAAAATTCATAAACAATTTAAAAAATTAAATTATGAACAACAACATTTATTATTATCATTATTAGCAAGAGAACATGCATCAAAAAGAAATTTAAATATGCAAGAAAAATGGAAAGAATTATTGGATAAAATAAATTTAGATTTAATAGATATTAAAATGAATTTTATAACAAATGAAATTCCTAAATTAGATGATTTAAGTTTAAAAGAACGACCATTACCAGAAAATATTAAAAACAATAGATATATATGCAATATAATTATTAAATATAATGATATTGAATATATATATAATGCAAATTCAAATATAAAAAAAGATGCAAAGAAAAAAGCAATTAAATTAGCATATAATACATTAAATGAATTAATAACTAAAAATAATTTATTTAGAGAAAAAAGAATATAAAGACTTTTTTAGTATTATATTACATATATTTTTATTATTTATTTTTAATAAATGACTTCACAAATTCAAGAAACAAATCAAAAATATATTACATTAACAAATGCAAAAAAAATATATAAATTAACAGATGAAGATTTAAAAGATATTGAATGTGAGATTCGTAATAATCCACATCGTCGTAGTTTAGAAATGTATTTATATAATAAAGAACAAGTAGTAAATGTTTTTAAACTTAAATATGGTTTATTAGATGATTATGATGTTGAATGTAAATTAAAAGAATTTGAAAATAAACGTAATGAACTTTCGAATAAAAGATTATTAAATGCAATGAATTCTAAATTAAAACGTAAAAAAGATTTAGAAACATTAATGGCACAATATAAACTCAGTATTAGAAATGATAGTAAATTATGTAAAGGTTTTATTGATGGTTCTATTAAAGATTATACAGTAGAAGAAGTAGTAAGAAGAATGTGCGAAATGAAATTTTTATATGATTATGCCAATATAAAGGCGGCATTTGATGAAGCTCGTGAAGAACAGGAAGAAGAATTTAATGCTGGATATATACCAGATTGTTCATTATTTGAAATGGCTGAATTAATAGCATTAAAAAAATGTGGAGGTTATCCAGCAGTTTTTCCATGGATGCAAAGTGAAACAAATAATATTTAATTATTAATTTAATAAATATAATAAATTATTTATTAAATCAATTAAAAACCTAAATAAGAAATAATATTTGATGCTGCATTTTTATTAATTTTTCTAGGTTTATCAGAATTATCCATACCTAAATTAACTAATGATTTAATACGTGTATCATTATCTTCAAATTGAGATAACCAATCTATTAAAGCTTTCATATTTAAAAATTTTTCATTAATACGAGTTGCAAGTTTATTAGATACATTTGGAATAGCATTTAACATCATTTTAAAACCTATTTCAAGTGTCATATTAGCTTTTTTACATGATTTGACAGTTTCAACTAAATCATCCTTATGACTTGTTTTATGTTCCATAAAAGTTAAACCTTGTTTTTGGTATTTTTTATAAATCATATCCATTACTTCTAATGTTTCTTCTATATTAGAAGTATGTAAAACATAAATTTCTTCTCTTAACATTGTATTTAACATTGAAGAAACAATTGTATCTTTATTAATTTTATTAAATTGAAAGTTGGAATTATTTTTAGTTAAATCACCTTCTACAAGATATAATAATCTATCTTTTGAAACATTAGATTTTAAACGATGTATTTGTTCTTTTTTACGCTTATCTACAATAGATGCAGCATAATCTGCAATAGTTTTACGTTCGATATATAAAACAGGTTCATCATTTAAATAATATACATAATCGCCTATATCTAAATTATCGAGTTTTGTATTTGGAATAATTTCTTTTAGTTTATCCTTAATAGATTCACGATTATCAATAACTAACTGAACTGTATAAGTCATATTAAAATATTAATTTAAATATCTTAATATAATTATTTTATTTTAAATAATCTAATTTCTTTTCCTTTCTTGACTTCTGCGTCTTTCTTGTGAATTTCTTTGTTTATTTTTTCTTTCTTGACTTCTGCGTCTTTCTTGTGAATTTCTTTGTTTATTTTTTCTTTCTTGACTTTTACGTTTTTCTTGTGAATTTCTTTGTTGTTGTTTTTGTTGAGAACGACGTTGTTGTTGTTTTTTACCACCAACAATAGGTTGAGTTGGAACCATTGATTGAGATTGAGATGGCATAGGTTCTTGAACAGCTACAGGCATTTGTTGTTGAACTGGTGCAGGAATAGGTTCTACAGGAGTTTGAACAGTTGTAAATGGATTTGTAAAAGGTAAAGTCATTGCAGGTTCAGCAGAAGGAACAGGTTCAAGTTGTTTTTCAGCTTTTTTAGAACGTCTAATCGCAGAACTTCTTAATCTTTTAATAAAAGAGTCAGCATTTTTACATTGACTACCATCATCTAAACCAGGATAATCATATCTTAATGGACTTTTACGATATGGAGAAGATACTGTAGTTTTATTAGGAGATTTAGAACGACATAAATCTAATTTCATAGAACGACGACGATTAGTTTCAGATGTATAAGGTTTTTTATTATAATATTTAGAAAATGCACGGACTGCAGCTAATGGGGATAATGGTTTAGAACCACGTGGAGAAGTTCTTGCAGAAGAGGCAGATGAAGATGAAGATTGAACAATTCTATAAATACCATTTGAAAATTTTGCACCGAATGAACCATTTGGGTGTTCTTTAACTTCAACAACAGAAACTCCTAATTTTTTAGCTTGTTCTTCTGCTTTCATCATAGCATTTCTTTTAGGAGAACGTGATTTTGATTTACTAGGTGAGTTAGTTTTATCCATTATTCTATATATTAAAAACAGAAAATATTTTGATTCTATCTTAAAAACAATTTATTAAATATTAATAGTATTTAATAAAAATGGGTAATTGTTTTTGTTTTAATAATAAATTAGACGAATGTACATTTGATAATACTCCAACTTATTCGTTAAATGGTCAAAGATTGGCATGTAAAATACTTAAAATATACGATGGAGATACATTATGGTTAGCTATTAAAATACATGGTAAATATTATAAATATAAATGTAGGATGTATGGCTATGATTCTCCTGAAATGAAACCACCTCTAAAACAAAAAGATAGAGAAGACGAAATAAAAAGAGCACACGAAGCGAAAGATTATCTTGCTAAATTAATGGAAGAAAAATATATTGAAGCCGAATTTTTTGGATATTGTAAATATGGAAGACCTTTAGTAAATTTATATGCATCAAAGATACGTTTGAGATTATGTGGTATTAATTTAAGATTAGATAATAATTTTATTTTAATAAATAAAAAGATGATAGAATCAAAACATGGTTATGAATATTATGGTGGAACAAAAGAAAAAGTATCAGAAGAAATAATTAACGAATAATATATAAATGATAAGTATTAATAATTTATGTAATTATGGAGATATAATAGCTATACCATTTTTTTGGTTATTAATAATTTATTTATATAATAAAAAAAATAAAAATAAATTAGAATATATTTTATTTATATTTGCAATTGGTGGATTTATATCAGACATTGTATTTTCATTATATTTTTTAAATATAATTTAAATATAATTAAACATTATTGTCATTGGATACAACATAAATTGTATGTTTTTGTTTATAAATTTCAATTCTTTTTCTAAATTTGAATACATTATTAATAAAATATTCAGTAATAAATAACTCAAATCCATAAATAATAGATATTAATTGATTAAATAGAGTATCTTTTTCATCAATTGATAAATAATTAACTAAATATATAAATCTATAAATATTACTTAATAAAGTTCCATAAATATAAAAATTAATTAAATATACATATTGATTAACTAATCCAAAATATCCTGAGATAATAGGTAATAAAATTAAAAGATTATTATAATCATAAAAAGATATATAAATTATATAAATAAAGTGTGAATATAATCCAAATAACATTAAATCAGATACTTTAGGCAAATCTTTATAAGAATCATTTTGGTTATCTATATTCATATTTTTAATTATAATTGTAATAAAATAATTAAAATTTTTTTAAATAAAAAATTAATATAATATAATGAAAGCATTATTCATTTATCCAAATCAATTATTTAGTTTAGATAATCTAAAAGATAAATTAGAAAATTATAAATTAATATGTCTAATTGAAGATTCTCTATATTTTAAGGATGAAGAACGTGTAGTAAATTTTAATAAATTAAAATTATTATTACATCGAGTATCTATGAAAATATATTATGATAAATTAGTAAAATTATTTAAAAATACTAAATATATTGAATTTTCTGATAAATTATATCAAAATATTAATTTTATTGATTTATTAAAAGATAATAATATTGATGAACTAGATGTATATGACTTTTGTGACCATTTATTAGAAAAAAGATTAAAAGAATTTTGTAATAGAAATAAAATTAAATTAAATGAATCATTAGATACACCATACTTTATATTTAATAAAGCTGATATAGCAGAATATTATGAACAAGTTAAAGATAATAAACATATCTTACAAAATGGATTTTATTCATTTGGTCGTAAAAAATTTAATATATTAATGAATAAAGGTAAATTTTTAGGAGGTAAAATATCATATGATAAAGAAAATCGATTACCATATAATCCAAATGTTGATGTGCCTAAAACTTATAATAAAACAAAATCGAATCAAAAAAGTCAAAATAAATATATTAAAGAAGGAATAAAATATATTGAAAGTAATTTTAAAAATAATGTTGGTAATATTAATAATTATGAATATTTATCTTTTAGTCATGAAGAGGCAAATGATGCTTTAGAAGATTTTATAAAACATCGATTATTTCATTTTGGAGATTATCAGGATGCATTTTCAGTTAAAGAACCTTATTTATTTCATAGTAATTTATCTCATATGATGAACATAGGTCTTTTAGAACCTTTGAAAGTCGTTAAAAAGATTGAGGAATTATATAATTCCCATAAATCAATCGGATTAAATAATATTGAAGGTTTTATACGTCAAGTTCTAGGTTGGAGAGAATACAGTAGATTTTTATATGTATATTTTTATGATAAAATGAAAAATGGTAATTTTATGGATTCTCATAATAAATTAACTCCTGAATGGTATTCTGGAACAACAGGATGGACACCAGTTGATATAACAATTAAACATGCATTTGATTATGGATATTTACATCATATTCAAAGATTAATGATTATGGGTAATATAATGAATTTGATGAAATTTCATCCGCATGAAGTATATAGATGGTTTATGGAATTTGCAGTTGATTCTTATGATTGGGTTATGGTTAATAATGTGTATTGTATGATATTATATGCAGATGGCGGATTTACAACCTCTAAGCCGTATATTTCAAGCGATAATTACCTTGTAAAGATGTCAAATGGTCAATTTAAACCAGATGGTAAATGGGATAAAGATATGAAAACCTTATTTTATAATTATATAGGAGATGCACCTACAATAAAAAATGAAAATTTTTTTGCAACAAATGGTCGAACAATAACAATGTATAAATTATGGGAAAAAAAAGTAAAGAGTGGTGAAGACAAAGTTATTAAGAATAATGCAAAAGAAATAATAAAAAGATTATCTATGTAATATAATGATGTATAAAAAAATATTTTTTTATTATCTAGTTATATATTAATATTCTATGGATTGTATTATTGGGTTATATGCTTATAATATTCAAGTAAAATTAAAGTTCTTGCTTAATTGTATCTCAAATTTAACAAATGTATTTAACAAAATTATATTTATTATATCTTATGATAAATCAAGTGATAATACATTAACACTTTTGAAAGAAATAAATATACCAAATGTAGAAGTTGTTATTTTAAATTATGTTAATACTGTTGGAGGATTGCAAAGAACAAAAAGATATGCAAATGCTAGAAATTTAATTTTAGATGAAATTCGTAATAATTATTCATCTATACCATATTTTATTATGTTAGATATTAATGAATTTACAATGGATACTAAAATTGATATTGATTTAATTAATTATATTTTAGATAGAAATGATTGGGATGCTGTATGTTTTAATCGCTCTACTGGTTTTTCAGATATATGGTCTCTGTCATTTGAACCATATGTTTATAGTGTTCTTCACTTTCAATCATGGAATCGTGTTGCTGAAAAAATGCGAGAAGACCTTGCAAATTTAATTTTAGATTATAGAATGAATAAATCATCGGAGTTAATTCCAGTATTATCCGCCTATAATGGATTTATGATTTATCGAACACCTTTGTTTATTAATAGTTCATATGAATCAGATATTGATAAAACATTATATCCAGATGGTTCTATTGAGAAAGAAATTGAATTAGTTGGTTTTAATATTGTAAATCATACAATTAATGAGAGCGAACATCGTCCATTTCATTTAAAAGCTATTAAAAATAATAATGCTCGAATTAGAATTTGTCCAAAATTTTTAATGATTTAATAAAACAATTCATATTTTTATTTTAATTACAATTTTTAATTAAAATAATAAATATTTAATAAAGATTAAATTACTAAATTAGGCAATAACAATACTAGTTTTACATTTTATTACATTTAAATAATGTTGAATAATGTTATTTTGTATTAATTATGCTTATTTATTGATGATTAAATATGTAAATTAGATTAAATAATATATTTTTGGCATTAACAATACTAGACCTACATTATATTACATTTGAATAATGTCGAATAATGTTATTTTGTATTAATTATGCTTATTTATTGATGATTAAATATGTAAATTAGATTGATTATTTATGTTTTTTTATTTTTTCTATATTTGGTCTATAAAAATAATCACGTTTTTTATTTACAGCATCATCATTTATAATATCATGAATAACTTCATCAAATTTACGATTTTTAAGCATTTCAGTTAAAAAATGCATAGAAAATACACCACATTCAGAATCTTTAAATTGGAAACGTTGGTCATTATAAAAACATTGAAAACCTTTAGTCAATAAAATACCAGTATTTTCATTATCGCGAATAGGTTTATCTAGTTCAATATAATCTTTACCAATAGATTTAATAGTATTAAAATAATTAGCATCGACATTAACATTTGTATTATTAATATCATTAATAAAGAAAACAGGTGTATGAATTTGATATTTCGAAATATTATTAACTTTAAGCTTAGTTTTTTCATTATTAACTATTTCATATTTGGAAACTAAATTATGTTCATTTAATAAATCATTAATATTAATAATATTTTTTTGTATCATTAAATTCCCATGAACTTTCATACGTCTCATTAATTCAATAACTTCTTTAGGTGGTAATACACCATATGAATCGAAATAATAAATACCTCCTTTATCTAAATCTGAATACATAGCAGTCCAATGAGAACCAGACATATAATGAGGGTCTAAATTAAAAACAACACCTAATTTACGTTTATTATTTTTATAAAGTTTATAAACATCTAATTTACATAACTCATTAGCAATACATTGTCCAAAACCAATCTGATAATCAAAATCAATAGGAACTGGACCAATAAAACTAAAATCAGTATTATCTTCATATTGACTCATAACTTTATCAATATCTATAGTAGATAACCAAGTTCTATTATTTTTATACCACTCAATCGGTTTTTCAGGTCTAAATGTATTATTAATTTCTGAATCATTAATACCTTTAACTAATTCAGTATTTAAAAGACAATAGTCAGAATCACATGGTGTATATTGTTTCATTGCATTCTTAATATCATTCCATAATTTAGAGCGAGAATCATTTGATAATTTTTCAGGAATTATTATTTTATTATGATGTAATGAATTTTTATTATATTCTTTAGCAATTTTGATTAAAGATAAATTTGAAAAACAAGTAATATCATTTTTTGAATTTTTAGGGGCACAATACATATTAGTAATTTATATTATTACTAGATAATAAAAAAAATTTATAAAAATATAATTTTATTATATAATGGAAGATACTGTAAATAAGCGTTATATAAATTTACAGCGTATATTTGGATATATGGCTGATAATGGTATCATTGATAAAAATGAAAAATTAGATTTTTCCAAAATAATGCATGATTTATATCATCTCAATTTATTAATTTATAATTCATATATAATTTTCAAGAAAAAAGTAAGTAATGAAAAAAAAATAGAATTATTAATGAAATTAGAAGATGGTGATGGAAATAAATTTATTGATAAGAGTTTAGCAGAACGTGTATTAAATAATTATTCAAAATCAATAATAAAATTTTATGATTCATTTAAAAATACAAATTTTAAATTAGTAAATTTAAATGATGCAACACCAAATAAAATACAAACTGGTGGTTATGTTAATAAAAAATTTTATGAAGATAATTTCATAGATAGAAGTTTAACAAATCCAGAATTTATTTATAATGCAAAAGAAATTGTAAATACACCTATTATTCAAGAATATATTCAAAAATTTAATATTTTTAATCCAATAAATGCTATTAAATTAGGTTTTAATATAGTTTCATTTGCTGGAGACGCTTTTATTTATGGATTAAATTGGGTATTTTTTCCTTTATATCAAATGGAAAATTTACCAATCGTAGGCGGTTTAATATCAATACCACTCGATATAATCGGTGTTATGATTGATAATAGTGGTTTTATAATGAACTTTTTCGGACCAATTATACCAATAATAATTACAATAATTTTAAATATTGGTGCTGCAATACCTATACCAGGTATTAATACTTTTTTTGCAGGTTTATCTACAGCAAATGTATTAGCATCTAAACCATTAGAATGGTTATTAGAGCATTTTTTAGATTTATTAAGTATGTTTTTTAATATATCAAGAAAACAATGGGGATTAGCATATATAAGTGCAATGGAAATATTTCCAACATTTGCAAAAATGGTTGATGTCACTGTTACAAATTTATATACAATAAATAAAGTATTAAATAGAGGTAATAATTTAATAGAAGGAATGGCAAACTCTGTAGATGTAGTAGCACCATTGGCAACAACATATTTATTTAATCCATCAATGATATTTAAACCAATGACAGTATTTAAAAATGTAATTTTACCTAGAAAAAACAAAATACCGATTATAAAACATATGCCATTAGAATTATTATTTTCTGCTCCGGAAACTATGAACCGAATTTCATCACAAATATCACAAATATCAGATTTTAATAATTATAAAACATATAAAGTCAATAAACAAAACAGAAAATAAAATATTTATTTAAAAAGATTAATAATTATATTAATAATTACAATGAATTATTCAAATGAATTAGAAAATTTTAAGTTAGATAGTGAAAATATTAAAAATGAATTAAGTGAATATTGCAATTCAATAATTAAACGTTATGAATCAGCTTTAAACACCTTTGAAAAATCTCAATCAAATATAAATGATATTAAAATTCAATATGAAAAAACGATTGAACAATTAAATCAAAAACATTTATTAATTAAAACAGATTTAGATAATAAATTAATTGATTTACAAAAACGTAATAAAGAATTATTAGATGAAATGACCAGTCTTAAAAAAGTTAGTTTATTAAATGCTATGAATAAACAATTACACGAAAAAGATTTAACTATAGACTTATTACAAAAAAAAATTGAAACTTTAAAACTTAAAATAGTATCTGAATCACCACATATTAAAACCCCTACTGAAATTATAAATACTATTCCAGTTGAAATACCAATTGAAAATATTCATGAACACGAAAATAATGTAGACGAACCTGTTCAACACAATATAAATAATGAAATAGTTGCGGATGTTTCTCAAGAAAAAGTCGAAGATATTGAAAACGATGTAGATACAGTAGAAGATATTAATAATGAAGAAACGGTTGAAGATGAAGAAACGGTTGAAGATGAAGAAACGGTTGAAGATGAAGAAACTGTTGAAGATGAAGAAACTGTTGAAGATGAAGAAACTGTTGAAGATGAAGAAGAGATTGAGTATGAAGTAAAAAAGATTGGTAAGAAATATTATTATATTTCGAATGAAGAACCTGCAGGTATTTATACTGTTATCAAAGAAGATAATTCGGTAGGTGATAAAGTAGGTGAATATGATGGAGACAAACCATTATTTTATTAAATTAATAATTAAGAAATATACGTTTTAATTATTAAATTAAATTAAGACAAATTAATAAATCATGAATATTATTCCAAAAGAAATAGAAAAATTTAATAATTTAAGAAAAGAAAAATTAGAATATTTTCTAAATGAAATATTACAAATTGTTTTAAAAACAAATGAATTTTTAGAAGGTAATAGTTTTTATGAACATCAGACATTTAATAGAACAGATTGTTTTTATAATAAACAATTCAATCTATTTCAACTAGGTTCATTAAATCATATTAAAAATATATGTGAAATAGGATTTAATGCTGGTCATTCTGCATTATTATTTTTAATAGGAAGAGAATCGGAAGAAAAATTAAATTATACTATTTTTGACATAAATCATCATCTATATACAATGCCATGCATAGAATTTATTAGTAATAAATCGGCAAATGTTGATTTTAATTATATAATAGGTGATTCTACTAAAACAATGCCAGAATGGATTGCAAATAATCCAAATGTAAAAGAAACATATGATTTAATACATATAGATGGTGGACATGAAGATATACATATTAAAAATGATTTTATTAATAGTGATATATTAGTAAAACCAGGTGGTATTATAATTATAGATGATACTGATAATGAAAATATTAATAATTATGTAAATAATTATATAAATTCCGGTAAATATAGAGAAATATTCATATTACCAACTTATGGCTATCAACATCGTATTATTCAAAAATTATAAATAGACCAATTTATAGATGATTTTATACGTAAATTAGGTTGATTATTGAATGGCCTGGTTATAAATAGACTAAATTATCGATGATTTTATACGTAAATTAGGTTGATTATTGAATGGCCTGGTTATAAATAGACTAAATTATCGATGATTTTATACGTAAATTAAGTTGATTATTGAATGGCCTGGCTATAAATAGACCAAATTATCGATATTTTTATATGTGAATTAGGTTGATTATTGAATGGCATGGTTATAAATAGACCAAATTATCGATGATTTTATACGTAAATTAAGTTGATTATTGAATGGTCTGGTTATAAATAGACTAAATTATAGATGATTTTATACGTAAATTAAGTTGATTATTGAATGGCCTGGTTATAAATAGACTAAATTATCGATGATTTTATACGTAAATTAAGTTGATTATTGAATGGCCTGGTTATAAATAGACCAAATTATCAATATTTTTATATGTAAATTATACTTTATAATTAAAATCTAGCCATTTGTTTTTCACAGTCGAAACATTTAGTATTATGACCTAAATTAGCATCACCACCCATAGATAACATTTGTTTTTCACAGTCAAAACATTTAGTTGGACCCCCCATATATTTTTGTTTTTGTTTCAAATCATATTCACATTGATAACATTTGGATGGTTGAGCAATGTATACACCTGTAAATTTCTCTTTACTCTTATTTTTTTTGATAGAACCAATAACAATAATTAAAATAATAACTAATGCAATCGCTAATAATGTATATGTCATTATATATATTATAAGCGTAAAATAATTTAATCTTTAATAATATCTTTTATTATATAAGATAAATGAATCCAATTTATAATAGGGAAAATAATAATAACTACTATAGTCCGCCAACAAGTAATGCATTTGTAAATTCAACAATTAATAATTTTGGTGCGTCAACAAGAACAGTCAATAAAGATTCTATATATAAGACTGTCGGAGGAGCACATACAGAGTATGTTAATAATAAAGAAATGTTTAATAATCGTATATTTGAAAGAAATAATCAAATGTTTCAATCTAGTTCTACACAAAATATATTTCCTTCATATTTTAATGAAAATTATAATGATAATAGAAAAGAAATAAAACAATTCGAGAGTAGAATATTTGATTTAATACCAAATAATCAAAAAAATATTACAATGGGTGTTGTTGATTTTAGAGAAGGTGTTCAACATCCGAATAATTATAAAGAATCAAATCAAAGTAATATCCAAGGTTTTCAAACACAATCTTATTTTGGTGGTAATTATTCTGATTATTTTCAAAATCAACCAAATAATTATAATCATAATAATAATTATCAAAATTAAATGAATTAAATAAAAATTTATAAATAATTATTTAATTAATTTATCTTCTTTTTCTTTCTTGACTTTTACGTTTTTCTTGAGATTGTCTTTTACCTGGTAAATCACGCATCATAAAATTACGTCTAGAACCCCCAAATTTATTTGTAGAAACGCCATTAAAATTATAACCTTGAATTTCATTGGTCATACCTTGTTGATATAATGGAGTATCAATTTTTAAAGGAGTATTATTAACATTACTATTAGACACAGAACCAGTTTGAGTAAATGCTTTTAACATTGAAGGGTCCATTGCAGGAGTATTAACAGGACCAGCAGAATATTGAGAACTCATCCAATCAGAACCGAAACCACCTTTTTGTTGATTACGACGTTTTTCTTTAGAATTTCTTCTTTTACCACCAGCCATAGATGAAGGTAATGAAGAATTAACTTGTTGTGTTGGAGCAACATATTCTAATTTAGATACAGAGTCTGGAATACCATAATTCGAAAAACCCTGAACAGCTGATTCAATTTTATTAGTTACAGGAACCATACCACTCGGTTCTTGTGTTTTAGTAGTAAGACTATTATTATATTCTGGAGAACCAAATGGATAATTTTTATATAAAAGATTATCATCGCCATTTACAACACCTGATAATTGATTTCCTAAAATTTGGGCTGCATTAGGTGGAATAGAATTGCCTAAAATAGAAGAACCACCACGTTGTTGTTTTCTTTCTTGACTTTTACGTTTTTGTTGATTATTACGTTTCTCTTGACTTTTACGTTTTTGTTGAGATTGTCTTTTACCACCAGTTTGTTTAGAGTCTTTATATTTATCATAAGCAATCATTAAAATACCTAATGGAACTAAAGTATTTGGACTAACTCTTAATAAAGAAATACCAGCTAATTTAAGAAAATTACCTACTAAAGGATGGTCTAAAACTGGAATTTTAATATCTAAAAATGCGCCACCGACTTGACCTTTATTCATAACATAAGATTCAAATGCTTCTTTACCTAAAATTAATGCAAATGGAACTAAAGTAGCAGATGTTAATGTTTTAATACCTAAATATTTAAGAAATAAATCTAATATTCTGTTTGAAGCAACACGTTTAACAAATTCAGTAGCATTTTTAGATGAAACTTTATTGGTAACAAATTCTAATAATTTACGACCACCGGTTTGTTCATCAGTTTGAGCTTCCGCTAATTGTTCCATATTTTGAATTTGGTCCTCAGTATTTTCTAAAACTTGTTTATCTTCTTCAGAATTATATTGAAATTGTTCATCTTCAATTTTAGAATTATCAACTGTATTAACAGAATTATTAGAAGCATCCGAACTAGTAAAAAAATCAAATAAACCCGCACCACGTTGTTGTCTTCTACGTCTTTCTTGAGAACGTCTTCTTTCTTGAGATTGTCTTTTTTGTGTAGATTTCATTTATAATATAAAATAATATTATTTATTCATTTTAAAAAATAATATTCTTAATTTAACTATCTATTGAGAATAGTGTTGGATTAATATATGGTTCCATTGGTAATATCCTATCACTATGATTAATTATATTACAATTCTCTTTTAATTTAGATTGTTTATTTACACCATGTGTATCCCATTTATCTAAATCATATTTACATGGTTCTTGTGTATAACAAACTTTATGTAATGTTTCTATATCATTTTTAAATTGTCCTGATATTTGAATCCAAGCTGGTAAAGATTTATTATATGAATAATAAAAAGGATGAATAGTTGAGTTCCATGAAAATGATATTGTTCTTGGAATATTATCATAATAATCTTTTGAGTTTTGTTTTTTAACTTCTAATACTTTATTTTCAGGTTTAGACATTATTGTATTTGTTTCTGAAACAAAATTTAATGCATTTACGGATAAAGTATTATCATTATGAATAATATACTCTAAATTAAGTTTTCTTGTAAAATGCTTTTCTACTTCATGAATTAAAAATTGAACCTGTATCAATTTATTATTTGCATTATTCTTAAATTCAGTAATATTTTCTATATCATAAAATTTAAATTTATTTAAAGAATAGGTATTTATAACATTAAAAATCTCCTTAATAATATCTGTAGATGTATCTTTTAATTGTGTATCTATATTACCTTTTGAATAATGATATTTTTTTACAACATTTTCAATATAAATAGGTTTTAATAATTGATTATATTCTTTTAATACTAATTCTAAATCAATTGTCTTTAATTCTGGTTTTAGTTTTAGTTTTTCAGTAAATAAATTATATTTATATGTTTTTGATTCTAATCTATCTAAAACATTAGATTGACGACGATAATAAATATGTAATAAAACTAAAATTACCAAAAAAATTATTGATAAATACATAAATAATTTATCTTTCATATTTAACATATTCCAAGATAATAATAATCTAAAATGTTGATTAAAAAAATTATTTATATTTAAATCAATATTTATATTTAACCTAAAATCAAACGAGCTAATAAAGATAACGCTAATACATCTATAGCACTCTTTAATGGATTAACGACTGTAAATGCTTTAACTAAATAATTATTCCATAACCATTTACCTATTAATAATTGTAAAATTAATACAGTGACTAAAGCTAAAATCATTGGTAAAGATGACCATGATGATTGTATACCATTACCCATCATATAACCAGGTTGAAATTCTTCTTTTTTCTTACTACCACATACATCTGAATAAAATTTTTCTAATACGTTTAACATTCTATCTATAAATAGTATATAGATAAAATTTTAGTATTCAAAACAATAATTTAAAATTCTTCATTTGTTATTACTACTAAATTATATGTTTTATCTAAACTTTCTAAATAATAACGCAATTTACCTAAAATTTCATAATTATATGTAATAAAAACAAATTTATTATTTAAACCATTTTTAATTATTATTTTCTTTTTACCATTCATTTTATTATTATTAAACGAATCCTGTATTAATTCTTTTATAAATTTACCATATTTAAGCGTTTCTACATTATTTCTTGGTAAAAATGTAATTAATATTCCATTCGAATATAAATCTAAACATGAATTATTTTCTAACTCAATAAAAGTACAATTATATCCATCATTAATACAATTATTATTAATAAATTCTAAACTATGACCTAATATAACTTCTTTTTTATTTTCTTTTCTAAAAAAACTATAAATATTATATATTTTATTTTTAATATTATTAATAATATTCATTTTTTTTATTTATAAATTTATACAAATTTTATCTTTAAATAAAAAGATTATTTGATTATAATTCATTATGTTTAAGACGCAAACTATTTTAGATTTAATAAAAACAGAATTTTACACTGATACAACTGAATGTTGTTATATTATGAAAAAATATGGTAGTGATAAAGGATTAGGCTGGCATAATTTTACAACACTTTACGATAAAATTTTTGGAGATATTAGAGATAAACCAATTAATATTTTTGAATTAGGATTAGGTTCTAATAATACATCATTACCTTCTAATATGGGAGCTGATGGAAAACCAGGTGCATCTTTATATGGTTGGTCCGAATATTTTAATAATAAAGATACTAGAGTATATGGAGCAGACATAGATAAAGATATATTATTTCAAACTGATAGAATTAAAACATATTTTACTGACCAGACTAATCCATTATTAATTAATGATATGTGGTCTAATATGAGAGATATTGAATTTGATATAATAATTGATGATGGATTACATGAATTCAATGGTAATTACTTATTTATGGCAAATAGTTTATATAAATTAAAAAAAGGTGGGTTATACATTATTGAAGACCTTACACCATTAACAATTCAATTATTTAATAATTTAGATATTTGCAAACAGCTTAAATTAGATTTTAGCATTATAATGACTATTCCAAATATTGAAAATAATTATGATAATTCATTATTAATTGCAATCAAATAGGGGAAATTTTCCATTAAACCCCTTTTAGTTGGTTCTTCTTAAACATATTTTCTTAAAAAATTTGATGTTTATAATATATTTAATTATAAATATTAAATATAATTAATATTAAATGGGTTTAATCCAATCAACAACCAATGATAATATAACTGAAACAACTATCACATATAAATTTCCATTTTATAAATCAGAGAAAACGATAACATATATAAATACAAATAAAGTTATTCCAGATAATTTAAATATTAATTTTGAAAATAAAGAAGTAAATGACGAACAATTAATAAATATGTTAAAATCAATGTCATTCGATAGTCATAGAAAAACTATGCTAAAAGATTATTTAAAATATAATAAAATTGATACAAAATATATGAATGATATTGCTAAAACTTTTACATTTGATAATGATAAAGTCGAAGTTTATAATATAATGCTTAATAATTTAAAATAAATTGATTGATTTTTAATATATTTAGAATAATACTTATTACTCTAAGTATATTTTTTTTCGAGGTTACGATGATGGTGAGGTTCGAACTCACGCGTTCTGAGAACATACGCTTAGCAGGCGCACCCGTTAACCGCTTCGGTACATCATCGCCTCAATCTTATATTATCGAGATATCTTTAAATAAATATATAAAAAAGATATTTATTATTTTTTATAAATATATTTAATCTAAATTTGATAAAAATATAATAATTTTATAATATTTATATATTATAAATCTAATTATAATGCAAAATAAAAAACAAATTAAAACCATTTATGGTAAAAAAGGTTATACATTAATTAAAAAATATTTTACATCTGAACAAATAGAAAAAGTAAAAAATGACTTAATGATGCTTCCGTATATTCCAGAGGACTTTGGCAATAATGCACGCCCATTCCCTATTTATCTTGAAAATGATAATAAGCTATATATTCCTAAGCATTATGGATTTGAACATTTTGGCCAACCAGACCAAATTAAAATTAGTAAAGGTGAGCCAATTAACTTAACATTCAAAGGAACTATGAAAGAAACTCAAGTGCCAATTATTAATTCATATATTGAATCAACTAAAAATTCAGATGAGTCTTTAGCAACTAAATCTAATGGTGGATTAATTTCAGTTCCATGTGGTGTTGGTAAAACAGCATGTGCTATTAACTTAATTTCATTATTAGGTAGAAAAGCATTGGTTGTCGTTCATAAAGAATTCTTATTGAATCAGTGGATAGGTGAAATTAAAAATTTCTTACCTGGTGCTCGTATCGGAACAATTCAAGGACAAAAGATTGATATTGAAAATAAAGATATTGTTATTGGAATGCTACAGAGTTTATCTATGAAAGATTACCCGGATGATTTATTTGATTCTTTTGGCACTGTGGCAATCGATGAATGTTTTCCATATGAACAACATATTTTAACAAATAAAGGAAGACAACAAATAGGTAATTTATATCAACAATGGAAAAATAATGATTCTGATTTACCATTAATTAAATCATTTAATACCAAATTAAAAACATTTGAATGGAAAAAAATGACATATGCTTGGGAAAAATCAAATACTAATTTAATTGAAATTATCTTTACAAATAATAAAAAATTTAAAAGCACATTAAATCACTTATATTTAACTACAAACGGATGGATTGAAGCTCAAAATTTATCTATTGGTGATATGGTTATTTCAAATAATAATGAAACCGTTATGTTAGTTGATGATATAATTTACATTTCAAATTATAATAAATATGTATATGATATTGAAATCGAAGATAATCATAATTTTATCATTTGTGATTCAGATGATGATATCGGTTGTGTCGTTCATAATTGCCATCATATTAGTGCTGAAGTTTTTTCAAGAGCATTACCTAAAATAAATTGTTGGTATTCAATTGGATTATCTGCCACACCGAATCGTGCAGATGGATTACAAAAAGTTATGCATCATTTTTTAGGACCAATGATTTATAGAATTGATAAACGTGATGATAGAAAAGTTCGCGTTAATGTAATTCGTTTTAAAGATAATAATCCAGAATATTCAAGTGAAGAATTATCTGTTTATGGTAAAGTATGTGTCCCTAGAATGGTTACTAATATTGTTAATTTTACAAATAGAAATATACTTATTAATTGTATTATTAAAAGATTAGTAGCTGATAAAAGACATATCTTAGTTCTTAGTGATAGAAGAGACCATCTTAATGTTATTTATAATATGGTTAAAGAATATGCTACAGTCGGGTTTTATGTTGGTGGTATGAAACAAAAAGATTTAGATATATCGGCTAAAATGGATGTTGTTTTAGGAACTTATCCAATGAGTTCCGAAGGTTTAAATATTCCTGATTTAGATGCAGCAGTTTTTACTACTTCAAAATCCAGTATAGAACAATCTATTGGTCGGATTATTCGTAAAGCACATGAAAGAATGCCGATTGCATTTGATATTGTAGATGGATTTTCAGTATTTCCTCGCCAATATTCTAAACGTGAAAAAGTATATAAAAAACTCAATTATGACGTATATGAATTAAATATTAAATCGGATAATAATAGTAATGAAGCATCGTTTGATTATCAATTAGATAAAACATATAAAAAAAAAGAATTTAAAAGAGGACAAGTTAATATTCATGATTCAGATTCTAATCCAGACGATTCTGATTTAGAACAAGATGATGAAAATGTAGTTGAAGATATTGAAGGTATGAATAAAATGGCTTTATTAAAATTAGTTCAAAAAGATATGAAAAATAATAAAAAAACATTAAAACAAGAATATTGTTTTATAGAATCTGATGATGAAAACTAAAGAAACCTAGAATTCTCTTTGAATTTACCTATTTTTTATTTATATCATTTATTTATATATTTGTCTATTATATAAATGAACGATACACAAACTTATATCGTAGCTGGTTTAGCTATTTTAGTTGTTATTTTAATTGCATATAATTTTGGTTTATCTTCTTCTCAATCTACTACAACTGTATTAGTTGAACCTGAGCCATGGATTTGGTGGAATCCTACTACATGGTATCCATGGTGGTGGTATGGAAGTGGTTCATCTGGTTCTTATTATAGACCATCATATTCACATCATCGTCCTAATTATGACCATGACCATCCACATGATAGACCACAGCCTCCTAGATTACCTAGACCTCCTCAACAACATCCACATTTACCACAAATTCCAAATATGGGTCCATCTTTAAAACCTATTTCGATTCCAAGTATTCAAACAATTCAATCTGGTTCATCCGGTTCATCCGTATCTCATGGTATTTCATCCGGTCCATCTATGACAATGGGTAGTCATAGTTCTGGAGGTAATGAACATTTTTCTAATAGAAATAATAATTTTGAAGGATTTAGTTCAGCATGTAATTCAAGACCTCAAAATCCATTCTTATTTGAATCAATTGCAATGGAACATGCATTACCTACATCTCAATCAATTACTCCATCAGCACATGCATTAAAAATATCACAACCTAATTTACCACATGCGTATATAGCTAATTCAAACTACCATTTACTCTAAATAAATTTGATAATTTATTATTATTCATTTATTAATAATAAAAAATATAAAAATGAATTCTGAATTAAATCTATGTGCAGCTATTACTAAAAAAGGCAATAATTGTAATAGAAAAGTATTTGGCGATAATACTATGTGCAAACAACATATCAATATTACTATTAAAGAAAATGAAAAAGCTACTTTAAAAATACAACAAAATAATTCAGTTAATGAATTTTTAGAAAAATGCAAACAAGAAAGACTAATGATTAAAGCTAAACAAGGTACAGATGAACAAAGAAATAAATTCAAAGCAGATATCTTAAAAGCATGGAATACTGAAATGCCTATTCTAACTGAATCATCTGATAGTTATAATGGATATAATTCTGATTTAGATATTGAAGAAGACGGTGTTGGTATATGTAGTGTATGTAATAAAACTAACTATTGTGTAAAAGTTAATCATGGTCAAGTATATTGTGTAGATAATGACTGTTGTGATAAAGATTATACATGGTTTTATGACCATCCAAGTAATTATCCTAAAGAAATACCAGATGAATATAGAAATATGTAATAAAAAAAAAATAAAATTTTTATTTTAATTCTAAAACCAATTGTCTTCTTAATTACACCTTTTTTAAATACTTGAGATTTATGTAATAATCTAATATCAAATACAACTAATCGATTATATTTATTTTTTATTAATTCTTTTTTATTATTAATAAAAAATATTGTTCCGCCATCTACAACATTATTCAAATATAATAATACTTTATGAGTTTCATCTTCAAATTGTTTATCATAATGAGGTCAAATATTACCGGTTTGATTTATAGATATACTTAACTTATCATATACCTTTTCAATATTTAAATCTTGGAATTTATATTTATTAATTAAATATTTAGGTATTTCTTCATTATCTGTTATTCTTTGAAATGATTGGTTTGAAATAAGTAAATCATTCATTTTTTTAAATCTTTTTTATCTAAAAAATTATCTATAATTTTAAACATTATTTATATAAAATTATATATTTTTATAAAAAATTAACAATTAAATAAGTTGTTATCATAAAAACAATTCCACCCCATGTCATATCAATTATTGCAGTTGATAAATTATAATTTGTAAAAATTGCTAAATTAGTAAAATCAAATATAGCATATGTTGAAAAACCTAATAAAAATGCTTCAAACATCTTTGTTTTTATATTTGATTTATTTGCATCTTTAACAATAAAATAATATAATATTATCCAAATAAAAATATAAGATAATAAACCATATAATCCATTAACTTTTAATGGCGTTTTTTGAATTCCTTCTACATTAGTTTTCCATAATGAATTTGTAATAAATCCTATAAAAATTAAATCTATGATTGTTAATATAATTGCCATTATTATAAACTTTTTATAATCAAATTTCATTTTATTATAATATTAGATATTTGATATATAATTATTAAATAATTCATTTGTTAAATTTTTACCTATTGTATTTATTTTATTTTGATTTTCTTTTGATGAAACATTGTAATATTTTATACATAATAATTTTAATATTTTTAAATTATTTATTGATTCTTTTGTTTTATAAAACCAATCTTCTAATAAATTATAATGTATATAACATAAACTATTTGATAATATAAATACTTTTATTAATTCAAAATCTCCTGAATTTAATATTTCTTTTGTCAAACTATAACTTCCAAATAAATGATAATCACTTATTACTTTTATAACATCTTTTGCTCTATATTTTAATGATAAATCATTAAATAATGATACCAGATCCATATTACCACCAAATTCTTCAATATGTTCAACACCATAATTATGAATATCGGTTGATATTGAATTTTGATTATTCGGCTTACGTCTCATACGATTAAATTCTTCATATGAATATCCAGTATAAAATCCATTTGTTTCAATAGGTTTATTTAATACATTAAAGTAATAATTAATAAAATCATTCATTTCTATTTATTTTATAATTAAATATATAATAAATAAAAATTAATCAAATTTAATTATGATAGTATACATTTATTTTTATCAGATGATTCTAGGATTTGATTTACTAAATTATTAGAAGTGCTTAATGATAATGTGCTATTAGAACCATTAAAATGATTATTATTATCCAAAAAAATTTGAGTTGTATTATATGAATTGGTGGTAATTGTAGATGGTAAATTATTTATTGCAAACATATTATTCGAAGAATCAGATTGCAAATTATATATAGCAACTGGTGTAGTTGTAATGACATTACTTTGATTATTATTTAATAATACTGAATCCATATTTACAGAATTAAATTGATTCATAATTGATTCAGATGTTTCCATTTGAACATCTGTTATAATATCATTATTTAATTCATTCTCATGAACTAATTCATATATATTTAAACGTGAAGTTCTTCCAGGGCGTTGAGCTCTACCAATAATTTGTTTATATTTAGAGACAGAATAAATTTTATGAATTAAAACAATATCAGTTGTATTTTCTAAGTTCATACCACACCCATACATAAATGAATTAGACATTAATACATTATAATTTTTATCTTTATAATTAGTTATTATTTTATTAAGGTCATTAATATTACCACCGTCTAATGCAGTAAATTTTATATTTAATTCTCTTAGTTTATCTTTAATTTGTTTAAATATAAAATCATAATCTGAAAAAATAATCATTTTGAAATTATCTCCTTTGTTTTTTAATATCTCTTCTAAAATCTCAATTTTAGTTTTATCATCTCTACGTATATAGTTATCTGGATTAGATTTTGTTTGTTCTAAATTAATATTATTACAAATTGTATTGTTTGATATATCATCCATTTTAAGTTTAATAACAATTATATCGTCCGTATCATCTTTTATATTTATAGATGAACGACACATAGGACAATTAATATGATATTGAGTGTATTTTTCAGACTTTCTTATATTTTCAATACAAGAATTACAAAAACTATTTTGACAACATTTAGTTATAACTTTATAATCTAATGATTCAAATTCTAACATACAAATAGAACACATATTTGATTCTTTTAAACGTTCATTTATATTTTTTATTTTAATTTCATTATTATTTATTTCTTTTTCTAAACTTTCTTTTTGTTGAATTAATAAAATTACTGAATTTATTTTATTATATAATTCTTTATGTTCTGGGTCAGTAATAGGACCTTTTTCAAGTATAAGCTGTGTATATGATTCAAATTCATTATATAAATCAAAATCAGGATTATTTGTAAATTCAATTAACTTAGAATTTCCATTTATTATACTATTGTTTATTGATTTTAAAGTTTCTTTACCTTTATCTAAACTAATCATAATATCTTCTACTAAATACATTAATAAATCCTTATCATTTTTAGGGGTTTTAGAAATATTTTTAAAATCAAAATTATAATCTAATGCATTTACTTTTGTAATTTGTTTTTGTGTTAAAATACTATGTAAAATACCAATATAACTATCCTTACATATATAATTATATTTAATTGGTTGTTCTAAAATTATACTTTCATCTATAAATTCTGATGAACATTTACATGTCATTAAATTTAATTCTTCATCTGTAATTTTAAATCCTCCATTATATTCTTTACTAAATGATGCTGATATAAACCAGATTATTTTTGAAATTATAGTATTAATACCCTTTTTAGCATCTGATATATTTGAATATGTGCTTGTATTTTTTAATTTACTATTTATAGAACTAATAGTAGTATTTACAAAATCGATTTCATCAAAAATAATTCTTTCAATTTTTTTATTTTCAGAACCACATAAAGATGTTAATATTTGAGTATAATAAATCGTTGTTGTTAAAATAATTTGTGATTTGGTTAGCTTTGAATTATCATGATATAAATCTATAATATCAGAATATTCTATAAAACTACTAAATTTAATTGGTGATTTATTAAAAAATAAATTAATTGCATCCGACCATTGTTTATATATGTTATGAGGGACAACTATTAAATTAGTTTGTTTTGGATTATTTTGTATTGATTCTTGTAATAAAGCTAAAATGACATATGTTTTTCCTGACCCCGCTGAATCAGACATTATACCATATTTATTCAAAGTTTCTATACGTTTGCATTTATCTAACATAGCTAATTGATGATTCCATAATTTAATTGCAGAATTTGGTTGTATAGAACGAGGTGAATTATTATTTAATATTTCCATTATCAAATAGTAATTTATGTTAAAATATCTTTATATTAAGTATTCTGTCTAATTAATCTTAATTTTTCTTGTAAATAATCTAAATCTGATAAATAATGTTTGTAAGCTTTTTTACCAATATTTTTTAAATCAGATTCTGGTGTATTAAGTATATTTTTAACAGTGTTGTATAAATCTTTTGGGTTAAATGTATAATCATAATGTTTATTTAATCTGTGCTCAACTTTGGTATTATATGGTAATAAAAAACCTGTATTTTTATTTACTAATTCTGTAAATGGTTTGCCATCAATTGTAATACACACACTTTTTACTTGGCGGCATTCATTAATATAATGTCCATAACCTTCTTTCATTGATGGACATAAATGTATTCCACATTTATTTTTTAATTCAATAACTAAATCAATATCAATGGTATTACTTAAAAAGATAATATTATGTTTTTTTAAATTATCAATTGATAAATCATATTTATCTGATAATTTTTTTAATATTAAATTTAAACACATTGAATAACATGTTATATAAATTGGAGGTAAATTATAATTTAACCATGTTTCAATAACCAAACTTGTGTTTTTTAATGGTGATTTTCCAGCGGAGTGTAAAAATAATTTAAAATCTTTTTTTATTTTTGGATTATATAATTCAAAATCTTCTGATAAAATAGAAGTATGTTTTGTATAATAAGTTAAAACTTTCGGATTTATTAAATTATTACTAATCATTCTTTTTATACATTGTTCAGTAAATTTAAATTTACATAAATAAACATTTATATATGAATATAATTTTGTTGTAGGATAAAATAAATCAATATTTACCATAAAATATCTTTTTTTAGCTTTTATAAAGATTACAAAATGATTATCTTTTTCTATAAAACCTAAATTTTCTAATAAAATTAAATTATATTTATTTGGTATAATTACATTTTTATTTGTTATATCTTTTAAATAAACAATATTACTATTCGGTATATATTTATTATATATTATAGCATCTTGTATTAGACCTGGAGATTCATGGCCTATTAAAATAATAAATGGTATCATTAATATATTATAATATTTTATAAATGATACTCATAAATAATATCACCAATATCCTTATAAAATGGTGTTAATTTACTTATTAAATCAATTTTTCTCTTATAATCATTCTTTTTAGCAGTTATTAATAAATTTAAACGACTGTAATCTTTTAAATCTATTTTAAATAATTTTTTATATATACTTGGTAATGTTAAATCTAATAATTTATAATGTTTATCATAAAAATTTAATATATTTTTAGTAAAACCTTCTTTTTTATAAATAACTTTAATTAATTCAAATAAACAATTATTTTCAATATTTTTATAATCATTATCGTCAAATTTAATATTAAATTTTTTATAAAGTTTAATTAAAAATTTTTCATATATGTTATAGCATATATTTTGCAATAATAGTTTATTAGTAAAGTTAAAACCTAAATCTAGTAATAATAATATAATTTGTTTATGAATTTTAATATTATTTTTTCTTAATATAATTCTATTTATAAGATTAATATAAAATAAATCAGTTTTATCTATTAAATTTATTTGACTTTTAATATATTCTTTAAATAAATCATATTCTTCATTATTAATATAATTTATTAAATTCAATTTGATATTATATTGTCCATTCATTTTTTATAATCTTTAAAATATAAACAACAATAATCAAATTTTATAAAAATAAAATTTATTTCTAAACTTTAATAACTATTTCATTTGAAAAATTAACCATACCAAGTATTTTAGTTTTTTTTATATCAGATAATAAACATTTCATAATTATAGGTTTTTTAGATTTTGAAATAATTTTATCTTTTGGATAAAAATATTCTAGAATAGTATTCTCATCATTTGTTTGTATAGTTTTTTCAGATTTATTATAAATAATTAAATGAGCACTAGTATCATAATATAAATGATACCAAAAGCAATCATTTCTTACATCTTGATATAAATCAATTATTTTATCATTTCCTAATTGAGTCTTACCAAACGCAATTTCATAAATATTTTTATAATTATAAACTATAAAATCCTTATTCTTTTTTATAATAGAATTATTAAATAATGACATTGTGTGTATAATCGAACAATATTATTATTTTAATTAAAATCAAATTTTTAAAAATCGGCATCAAAATCGATTGAATCATCTTTTTTATCTAAATTATCTGATACACCTGCTAAACTATATTCACTAACTCTTTTTTCAAAGAAATTTGTTTTTCCTTCCATTGATATTAATTGCATAAAATCAAATGGATTTTCAGAATTAAATATTCTAGGATAACCTAATTGAACTAATAATCTATCCGCAACAAATTCAATATATTGACTCATTAATGTAGCATTCATACCAATCATTGCACACGGAATAGCATCATTAATAAATTCTTTTTCTATATCAACTGCTTCCTTAATTATTTGATATACACGTTCTTTAGTTAATTTATTTTTTAACATTGAATAAATTAAGACTGCAAAATCTGTATGCATACCTTCATCACGACTAATTAGTTCATTTGAAAATGTTAAACCAGGCATTAATCCACGTTTCTTTAACCAATAAATTGCACAAAATGCTCCTGAAAAAAAGACACCTTCTACAATAGAAAATGCTACGATACGTTCATGAAAAGTAGCTGTTTCTTGGTTCATCCATTTCATAGCCCATTCAGCTTTCTTTTTAATACATTGAATATTTTGGATTGCACCAAATAAATCTTTTTTTTCGTTATTATCATCAACATATTTATCAATTAATGTTGAATATACTTCTGAATGAATATTTTCAATAGCAGCTTGAAAACCATACCAACAACGTGCTTCAGGTATTTGAATTTCATTTGCAAAATTTAAATTAATATTTTCCAATACAATACCATCTGAACCAGCAAAAAATGCTAAAATATGTTTAATAAAATATTTTTCATTGTTGGATAATTTGGTTTCCCAGTCAAATTTATCTTTCGAATAATCTATTTCTTCATTTGTCCAGAATGAACTCTCTGCTCTTTTATATGCCTTCCATATTTCAGGGTATTTAATTGGAAATAAAACAAAACGCTCCTTATTGTCCTGTAAAATTGGTTCTGATTCAATAGTATTATCCATAAAAATATTTGACTTGTCCATTAAAAATATATTATTATTAAACATTTTTTTTTAATTCTTTAAATTTAATCTATTTTATATTTTTATATTTAACACGTTTTTAAATAAATATAATTTTTATTTTTATATTATATAATATTACGTTAATATGGTAAAATTTGTTTTTGACTTAGACCTTACATTATATTCAGATAAAGATTGCACTGAATCTAATAATGAACGAATTTATTATAATTCTTTTAAAGAAAAAAAACAATTAAAACAACTATTAGATAATGTAAAATATAATAAATATATTTTAACTAATGCTACTTATCCACATGCAGAAGAAGTTCTTAAGCGTCTTGGTGTTTTTGAATTATTTAACGGTATATTAAGCACTGACATGATAGACAATAAAATGAAACCCGAGCCGTCTGTTTATAAAACAGCGAGTAAATTATTTCGAATTAAACCGAATGAAAATGTATATTTTTTTGAAGACCAAACAATAAATTTAAAAACTGCCAAGGATAAATTCAAATGGAATACTATTTTAATATGTCCAAATACATCTAAAAAAGAAAAACATGTAGATTATTTATTTAAAAATATTGAGGATGCATTGACCTTTTTTACAGTAAAAGAAAAATTCAATAAATATAAATAAATTATATCATATCTAAATAAATATTTAAAGCTATATTTATTATTAAAATTAAATATTAATTCTCAAAAATGGCTAATAGGATATTTTTTAATTTACATAAAATTATATTACCAAATTCAACTACTTTATTACATAATACACCTATAAAATGGTCATTTGCATCTCAGAATAAATTAGTTCCATTATCGCAAATTCAATCTATTGATTTAGAAAGAGAAGCTGATAATCATAAAATTGTATTTACATTATCGAATGAGAAAGATAATAAATTTTTAACTGCTAGATATGTTTCATCAAGTGATGCAATTAATAAATATAATGAAATCATTAATACTATAAAAAAAAATAAAAAAACAAATACTGTTATAGAAATTTAATTATCAGATATATATAAACTATCTTCATTATCTAAATTTATATAAGTTAATTTATTTTTAAGTTCAGTTTGTGCTTGTTTGCTTAACACTTTATTTTCAACAATTTCAATTTTAACTTGGTCATTATCTCTCAAGCTAAGATTTGAAAAATCATCAGTTAATCTAGGTGTCCTATTAAAATCTTCAAATTCAATAACTTCTTCTTCAAAATCATCCGCTTCTGTATCTCTATTCATTGGTATAGCACATAAAACTTTATCTAAGTGAATTAAATGTCTATCAAAATCGCTTTCATCATGTATTTTAACATAAAAATCACGACATCTATCTAAATCATTTGACATAAAACGTATTTTTGTTACTGGAAATCCACCCAAATTTGTCATTTGATAAAATGTATTTATTACTACAAAAATATTAGCTCTCATTTTAACTTTTATATAAAAATAATAAAATAATTTTATAATTCAAATTTTTTTATTATTTTTCATTATTTATTTACCTGTGCTTCCAAATCCACCATCACCTCTTTCAGTTTCATCTAATGAATCTACTAATCTTACTGCTAAAGGTGATAAATCCGGTGCACATATCTGTAATAATCTTTCACCTCGTTTTACTTCATATACTGGTAAGTTGATTTTAACCAATGAATCCGGTAATTCCATTTTATAATTTAAATCTGGAACATAACGCAATGCTGCTATTATACTACCTCTGTAGGCCTTATCTACTATACCGACCGAATTTGCTAATATAAGAGGTGTATTACTAATACTACTTCTTGGATATAAATAATATGGAACAGTATTACCTTTTTCATCAACCATACGACATTTAATACCCATATTAATCTTTAAACATGCAAAACATGTAATTTTGTGGTCTTCTGGAAAATATAAATCAACTCCGGAATCAGATGCATGATTAGCACGTTTTGTATAAAAATCACGAATTTCAGAATTATCTGCTAAAATTTCTAATGTATAAACCATTATATTAATTTTAATTAATTAATAAAATCTTTATATTATAATTTCAAATAATTTATAATTCATCTATATTAACAGAACCATTATTAAATATTGGATATGAAATAACACCATCTGTATTTAAAAAATAACTGTTATTAACATTCATATCCTTCATTTACTGGGCTATTAACAGTTCTTTATTTATATTAACGACACCTCCTACTAATTTTTTATTATGTGTATATGGTGTTTTATTATTATTATTATTTTTAGATGGACTTTTAGGTTCTTTGCACTATCTTTTCCTATTATAATATATATAATAAAAAACAATTATATTAAATTTTTAATTGAGTGTAACCTAAACTTTCAATATATTCAATTGATTTAATATAATCTGAATCTGATAAAACATGATGCATATATTCATTAGTTATATTAGAAATATAGCTAATTACGCATATACTTTCAGGTGTTTTAAAACTATCATTTTTTTTATGTCTCAAAATATATACATTATTATTTACATATTTAGATAGTAATTCTTCAGTATCTTTTCTATCGATTATTGTAATAGAAAAGTATTTTTGTGGTTTGATTGATTTTTCTTCTAAATCTTCCATTTTTATTTAATATAATTTTGTAATTATTACAAATTTATCAAATCTTTCTATTAAAACTATATTAACCATTTATAAATTCGTTAATTTATTTTAACTAATATCAGAATAATACTTATATATAATAATTATGAAACAATTCAATTTATTAAAATCTGAAATAGATTTAAAATTTAAAGAGATTTTAAAAAAAGAAATATCAAATCCAAAAATATTAGAAATGTTTGATTATGTATTAGATGGTGGAAAAAGATTAAGACCCATTTTATTTTTTTGTATATTAGAATCTGCACCTGATAATACTTATAAAGAATTTATTTATGAAATGTGTTTATCATTAGAACTATTGCATACAATTAGTCTTGTATTAGATGATTTACCTTGTATGGACAATGATTCAATCCGTCGAGGAAAAGATGCATTCCATATTAAATTTGGTGAAAAACAAGCTAATTTATTTGTTGGTTATGGATGGTATATTTGTATTAAATTAATAAGAAATAACATATTTAAAAATAATGATTCTTTCGATAAAAATGCCGAAGTAACTAAGCGTATATTAAGTGTAATTTATAAAAATATGGGAATGTTAGGAGCTTGCACTGGACAATTTTTGGATTTATGTCCGATTATGCCTGGTATTAATAAAAAAGAATTTATTGATACTTATTCCAGTAAGGAAGGATTGATGGAGATATTAAATTTAAAAACTACGACTATATTCAAGTTATGTATGTTATGTGGATTTATATTGGGTAATTATGAATTTAATGAATCAATTATCGATGAAATGTCATATAATTATGGCTTAGCATTTCAAATATTTGATGATTTTGATGATATTACACAGGATACTATTAGAAAGGCGGAGGGTTATTTTACACCAAATTTTATACTTAGTTATGGGTTAAATGATGCATATTTGATATTTAATAATTCAATAAATAAATTTAGAGATATGTATCATAAACATATTGGTAAAAATATTATAATTGATGAAATTACTATTTATTTATCTACTTCTGTTCAAGAACATTATCTTGAAATGAATAAAGAAACTGTTTAAATATTATTTTTACAATTAATCATCACTTATTATATATGATAATTTATGTTTTTACAAATAATCAAGCATAATTATATATTATATATTAAATATTGATTCGCATCGATTATAACCATTATGTAATTTAATTTATTTTTACACTTTAATATCGCCTATTTTATTTGATAATTTATAGGAATTTAAGTTTTTAGATAATATATGTATGATAAACAAATTTATATTATAAAAAATATTTAGTTTATAAAATAAATTTTTAATAATTATTATATTTAATAATATTATGTCTATTTCTGATATTCCTTTCGAATTTTCTAAATTATTTATTCAACAAAAAAACTATTCTAAACAGAAATTATTATCATGTATTTTATATATTTTATCACCAAAAGATACGTATATGTATAGTGTGTTGGATTCATTAAGTAAAAATCCTAATTTAGGAGATGAAAAAATATTAATATTTACATTAGCTAATTATCTGTATTCTATTGCAATGAATGCATATACTATAGTTTTTAAAAAAAATGTTCAATCTAAGTTAGTATCCGAATATTTTAAAGACCATACACCATCTATACAATTATTCGGCGAGTCATTAACAAATTTAGCTATAGGTGTTTTATTAACTGAATGTCTTGATTTAATTACAAAAATAAATAATAACAAACTCGCATTATTTGGGTTAGAATTATATGATATAATTGAAAATTTATATAATGAACAATTTAATATTTTGGCAGATGAACTTATTAATAGTAATGATGAAACTAAAGAAGTTGCACTTATTAATAGATATGATAATGCGTTAGCTACATTTAAATTAGATATAGTTAAATATATGGAAACATATGGTAATAATTCACTAAAAGATTCCTTTAAAAAAAATATAATTAATGATTTTAATAGTTTTATCAAAAATATAAATGAAAAAATATAGATATTAAAAAAATTCATTATCTTTTTTTAATATTTATAATACAATAGATTTTTCATGACCTACTATAACTTCAGTATCAATCATTATTTGAAATCCTGACTCTTGTAAATTTTTACAAAAAGATACATCTTCACTTAACATATCTGATATAATTACCCCATCTTTATCCATCTTATAAGCTGGTCTGTAAAACCATGGATATTTTATATTTTCAATTACACCTTTTTTAATAGCCATCCACCCCATACCAGCATAATCAACTTCCATATATCTAGGTGCTTCTTTATTTTCTTTGTATTTTTTCATATCTTCAACTGATAAAAATTTAAATGAACCATTTTCTTTAAAATATTCTGTATCCCATTCTTTTACAACTGCAAAATGTGTTGCATTTGACATACGATATAATCCACTTGTAATTTGATGTGGTGATTCTAATATTTTATTAAATTCAATATCTGAAAATACCATATCACTATCTATCCAAAATATTAAATCATAATCTAATTTCCCTTGAAATGGTTTTTGAGTTATTCCCGCTAAAACATCACCCCCTAAACATAATGCACGTGCGAAATGAACAACGGATGAATAATTTTGAGAAATAATAACTTCATGTCCATTTTTAATACAATTAACTAATACCATTGTCCAGCTAACTAAAAAATTATTTGAATATTGACGGCCTGGTAAACAAAATACAATTTTCATTTTATATTTATTACTTAATAAAAATCTTTTTAAATATATATTTTTATATTTGATAATATTAAATGAGTTTAAATAAGTTATTAGATGATAATTCTAAATATAGAAATAGTGAATGCAGTTGGAATAAAAATTGGGATAATCCTGAAAGATGTCCATCCGCTAATAAATATAGAGATACTCTTAATGAATTTACCAAAAATGCTTTAAATGATAGTTTAAAAGATACAGAACGTAAATATATACCATTATATGAATCAAGAATAAAAAATATGGATAATAAAACTATTTATCCATTACAAAATTACGATTTTGATTATAAAACTGCTGCAAAACTCAAATATAATCCTTATTCCATGGGTATTACTAATGCGCCTACTATGGATACATTAATTACTGCACCATTAAAGTTTGCTAATTTCGGTAAAGCTCTTATTAATGATAAATTTCCATCGTCAGATATGTATGCTGGAGTAAGTGATATTATTCAGGAAGATACTAAAAGAGTAGAATTATCTAATAAAACTCAAGTATTAAGTAGTGAATTACCATATCCATCTTTTCGTAAAGATTATCCAGAATGTTTATTTCCAACTACAGGCGAACATTCTAGCTCATATTTTATAAGAACCGGCAGTTGTCCTACAAAAATAAAAACTAAAAAGAAATGTTCTGATATGGGATTTTCTTGGATTCCAAATACTAATGATACTGGTGAATTAGACAAACATGTTAAACAAAAAGATTATGATGAATCAACTGGATTAAAAATAAGAGACCATAGAGATGATGGTTCTTGTTTTAAACCCAGATTTAGTTATATTGATAATTCTTCTAAAGGATTTCTGGGTAAAAATGGTATGGTTCCTAGTGTATTAAATGACATTTTAAATTTGTCGCCAGATAAATTAATGAGTGTTTTATCTGGACAAACTATCGATGGTTCAGGACAATTACCATGTGTTGAAGATTTCGTAAGTAATAATAATGATAGGAATAATATTCCAAAAGTGAATTGGTTCGCATTATTGCCAATTATTTCAATTATATCTGGTGTGTTATTAATTAAAATGTTTATCAATAAAAAATAAATTTATATAATAATAAATGAGTTATGATAAAAATTGTATTACACCCAAAGCTACTTGTAATAATTCAGAGATTGTTAATAATTTTATAAATATTTTAGATGAATTTCGTGAAAAAAAAGATTCAAGTAATTTATCATCTATATCACCTTTTTCAAATGATGAAATTAATATAATGGATAACGCTCTTAAACAATATAAAATCGAATGTGGTATTTGTGCATCAGAAGGTCGTAATGACCGTAATTGTTTAGAACAAGCCGAATCGAATTTAATAAGAAGATTTCCTAAAAAAGTAAAAGATATTTATCCTTGGAAAAATTACGATTGGAGTTATGGTAATTATGTTTCAAATAATTATTCAGTCGAAAATACTGGAGCAACAACTGATGGTTCTTTACAAAGTTTAAGAAAAAATGCAAATGCATTTTCAAAGCTAGTAGATGGTTTTATTACTGACCCGATACCAAATGAAAAATCTAAACCAGCTAGTGATGATATTAACAGTGATTATCCTTATTTAAAAGAATGTAGAAATAATCCAATGTGTCGAACAACTCAAAAAGTAAGAAGAATGCTAGATCAAGAAAAACCAAACAAAGATAAATTTTTTGATAAAAAATTAGATGGGGAATATAGTTCATCTTTTTATTTTAAAGTTGGTTCTTGTCCAAGAGATGATATTACCACTGAAAAAGATTGTAAAGAAAAAGGTTATATTTGGACACCAATTGATAAAACTAAAGGAACAGGTTCTTGTTCAATGGACCGTTATGCTTTTGTTGATAACTCACCAAAGGCATTTTTTAATGGTAGTAATACCAAAGGTTTAGTCACTACTATGGCAAATGATTTAGCTATTATGTCTCCTGATAAAATATTTGCTAGTCTAATGGGACAATCTATTTCAGATTCATATGTTATTCAACCTTGTCCAAATATAACAAAACAATCTATTGAAAAATTTTATGATTATTCAAATAATAGAACAGAACAAATTATATTTTATATATCTTTATCTATATTTTTATTATCAAGTGTATATCTCTATAAAGTCAAAAAATAATGTATTTATTTCATTTATAACTAAATTAAAAAATAATGTATTTATTTCATTTATAACTAAATTAAAAAATAATGTATTTATTTCATTTATAACTAAAT
>JACCEA010445033.1_pt1 | contig 43000 bp, 43 predicted proteins | sample 7449851 | NCBI WGS metagenome assembly JACCEA01 (sample SAMN15323453, study PRJNA562643) | freshwater metagenome | isolation source: river surface water | place: USA:Blue River Watershed | collected 2017-08-18 | reverse complement strand
GATAACGGTCAGGCACCGCCAGATGGCGCGGGACCTGTGTGAACGCCAGGCGGACGGCCACACGGCCGCGGCTCAGGCCGCCGCCTGCGCCCACTGGTCGAGGTCACTCTGGTCCAATTTCCCGAGTTTTTGCTTCAAGATGGTGGCATCTTTGCCGAACAGCACCGAAAACGGCAGGGCGCCCATGCTGTTGCCCAGGCGCTTGGAGAGCTCGGTGCCGCCCAGACCGGCCATGCCGATGGGGAAGCTCAGCGGCCGTGTCTGCAAAAAACGTTTGACCGAAGACGGTTGATCCACCGCCAGGCCCAGCACCGTCCAACCCTGGGCACGCCGAGCCTGCCAAAAGGCTTCCAGCATGGGCAGCTCTTCCACGCAGGGGGGGCACCAGGTGGCCCAGAAGTTGACCAGCAAGGGTTTGCCCTGCCAGGCGATGGTGCGCAGGGGCTGGCCGTCGGGGGTCTCAAAGGCTTCTTGCCAGAAGTCCAGTTGCGCGCCGGGCAGCGGTGGGACCGGGCGGTGGCGCCACCAGGCCAGGCCCGCACCACCGGCTGCGGCGACCAGGCCGGCGCCCAGCAACAGGCGGCGCGAGGAGCGGCCGGACGTGGGGGATGAGGAGGCTTGGGACATGGACAGATTATCCGGGTGGGCCGGTGAGCCGGTGGGGCGGGTGGCCTCAACCCCCCTGCGCCAGCAGGTGATCGAGCGCCGCCAGGTCGCCGCGCGGGCGCCGGCCCTGGGCGTCGGGCAGCAGGGCGCCGCGCTGGTCGCGCAGGTCGTAGATGCGCAGGTGCACGCCCACGTCCTCGTCCAGGCCGGGGCAGTGGCTGTGCAGGCTCAGCACATCAACCGGGTGGCCGTGCAGGCCGGGCTGGGTGCCTACCTCGTAGCGCAGGCCCAGATTGAGCAGGTGGATCTCGGCCGATTTGGGGTCGTCGCAGAACAGGGCCAGGTCGATGTCCGACAGGCGGGTGGCCCAGCCGTGCCACACCGGGCCGCCCAGGTGCGGCCGAAAATCGGCCAGGCGCAGCATCCACTCGCGGGCATGGGCGCGCAGCGCGGCCAGCTCGGCGGGCTGGGTGTCGGCACAAAACAGCGCCAGGTGTTCGTGGATCTGGGCCTCCACCAGCTCGTTGGTGGGCAGGGGCGTGCGGCTGCCCAGGCCCAGCTCGCGCAGGGCGCGCTGCTTGGCGGCGCCCAGGTTCAGGCCTTGCTCGACCACCAGGCGGGCGGCGGTTTGGGCGATGTCCAGCGCCAGGTCGCTCACGCGGGTGTCCCGCCCAGCGCTTGCAAGAGGCGCTGGTGAATGTTGCCAAAGCCGCCGTTGCTCATGCAAAGCACGTGGTCCCCGGGGCGGGCGACGGCCAGCACCTGCGCGATCACGCCGTCGATCTGGTCGGCCACCTGGGCCCGTGCGCCCATGGGGGCCAGGGCTGCGCGCGCATCCCAGTCCAGGCCGCCGGCATGGCAGAAGGCCAGGTCGGCGCCCTCCAGGCTCCAGGGCAGCTGCGATTTCATGGTGCCCAGCTTCATGGTGTTGCTGCGCGGCTCGAAGACGGCCAGGATGCGCGCATCGGGCCCCAGCTGGCGGCGCAGGCCATCGACCGTGGTGCGGATGGCCGTGGGATGGTGGGCAAAGTCGTCGTAGACCGTCACACCGCCGGCCTGGCCGCGGTTTTCCATGCGCCGGCGCACGTTCTCGAAGCGGGCCAGGGCGTGCGCGGCCTCGGCCGGCGGCACGCCCAGGTGCTCGGCGGCGGCGATGGCCGCCAGCGCATTGAGCTGGTTGTGCACGCCGCCCAGGCGCCAGTGCACCTGCGCCACCTCGCGGCCGGCTTGCAGCACCGCAAACTGGTCGGGTTCGCCCAGTGCGCTGAAGTCGCTCACGGCGCTGCCAAAGCTGCGCACCTCGCTCCAGCAGCCCTTGGCCAGCACGCGCTGCAGCGATTCCTCCAGGCCATTGACGACCACCCGCCCGCTGGCGGGCACGGTGCGCACCAGGTGGTGGAACTGGCGCTCGATGGCGGCCAGGTCATCAAAGATGTCGGCGTGGTCAAACTCCAGGTTGTTCAGCACCGCGGTGCGTGGCCGGTAATGCACAAACTTGCTGCGCTTGTCGAAGAAGGCGGTGTCGTACTCGTCGGCCTCGATCACAAAGGGCGCGGCGCGGCCCAGGCGGGCCGATACGCCAAAGTTCAGCGGCACGCCGCCCACCAGAAAGCCCGGCTCGCGCCCACAGGCCTCCAGAATCCAGGCCAGCATCGAGGTGGTGGTGGTCTTGCCGTGCGTGCCGGCCACAGCCAGCACATGGCGGCCTTGCAGCACATGCTCGGACAGCCATTGCGGCCCGCTGGTGTAGCGCTGGCCCGACTCCAGAATGGCCTCCATCAGCGGGTAGCGGGGCTGGCCATCGGGCAGGCGCGCGCGGCTGACCACATTGCCGATCACCCACACATCCGGGGCCAGGGCCATCTGGTCGGCGCTGTAGCCCTCGATCAGCTCGATGCCCAGGGCGCGCAGCTGGTCGCTCATGGGCGGGTACACGCCCGCGTCGCAGCCGGTCACGCGGTGGCCGGCCTCGCGGGCCAGGGCGGCCAGGCCGCCCATGAAGGTGCCGCAGATGCCAAGAATATGAAGGTGCATGGTGCTCGCTGGCAGAAAAGTGGGGCGCGTGCGGGGCGCGCGCTCAGGAGAGGATGTCGCAGACCCCGCGCAGCGAGTGCGGGAAGGCCTGCGTGATGCGCACATCGAGCATCTGGCCGATGAGGCGCTCGGGGTGCGGGCCGCCGGGGAAGTTGACGACGCGGTTGCAGAAGGTGCGACCGGCCAGCTCGCCCGGGTCCTTGCGCGCCGGGCGCTCGACCAGGATGCGCTGGACGCTGCCCACACGGCTTTGCGCAATGCCCTGGGCATGCGTCTCGATGGCCGCCTGCAGCTGCTGCAGCCGCGCGAGCTTGACCTCGTGCGGCGTCTCATCGGGCAGGTTGGCCGCCGGGGTGCCCGGGCGCGGGCTGAAGATGAACGAGAAGCTGCTGTCAAAGCCCAGCTCTTCGATCAGGCGCATGGTGCGCGCATGGTCCTCGTCGGTCTCGCCCGGAAAGCCCACAATGAAGTCGCTCGACAGCGACAGGTCGGGGCGGATGGCGCGCAGCTTGCGCACCGTGCTCTTGTATTCCATGGCGGTGTAGCCGCGCTTCATGGCCATCAGGATGCGGTCCGAGCCGCTTTGCACCGGCAGGTGCAGGTGGCTGACCAGCTTGGGCACCCGGGCATAGGTCTCGATCAGGCGCGGCGTGAACTCGTTGGGGTGGCTGGTGGTGTAGCGGATGCGCTCGATGCCCGGGATCTCGGCCACGTACTCGAGCAAGGTGGCAAAGTCCGCCAGCTCTTGCGATGTGCCCATGGCGCCCCGGTAGGCATTGACGTTCTGGCCCAGCAGCGTCACCTCGCGCACGCCCTGGCTGGCCAGATCGGCCACCTCCACCAGCACGTCCTCGAAGGGGCGCGAGAACTCTTCACCGCGGGTGTAGGGCACCACGCAGTAGCTGCAGTACTTGCTGCAGCCTTCCATGATCGAGACAAAGGCGCTGGGGCCGTCCACACGCGCGGGCGGCAGGTGGTCAAACTTTTCAATCTCGGGGAAGCGGATGTCGACCTGCGGGCGCTGGGCGCGGGTGCGCTCGGCCAGCAGCTGCGGCAGGCGGTGCAGGGTCTGCGGGCCAAAGACCACGTCCACATAGGGCGCGCGGCGGATGATCTCCTCGCCCTCCTGGCTGGCCACGCAGCCGCCCACGCCAATCATCACGCCCCGGGCCTTGAGGTGCTGCACGCGGCCCAGGTCCGAGAAGACCTTCTCCTGCGCGCGCTCGCGCACCGAGCAGGTGTTGAACAGGATCAGGTCGGCGTCTTCGGGGTCCTGGGTGGCTTCGTAGCCTTCGGCGGCCTGCAGCAGATCGGCCATCTTGTCCGAGTCGTACTCGTTCATCTGGCAGCCAAAGGTTTTGATGTAGACCTTCTTGCTCATGCCAAGTCTCCGGCATGGGGGGGCAAGGGGTGCTGGGCAAGGGCAGGGGCTTGGGCGCGCACGGGCGCCTTCAGGCAGCGGTTCATGGTTTAGATCCAGAGGCTGTGGGACAAACCCCTGATTATCCCCGAGCGGACGCCACCCGCGCAGGCGGCGCGTCGCGCTGGCCCCAGGCCTCAGGCTGCCGGAGGGGTGGCCTCAGGGGGGACAGCCTGCTCGCGCGGGCGGAAGAACATGGGGTAGTTGCGCTCGGTGGCGGGGCCGTCCAGGGCCCAGGTCATGCACTGGTCCAGGTGCGGGGGCATGCGCGTCATGGGCGGCACGGGCAGGCCCAGGCGCTCGCGCTTGCGCGGCAGGCCGTTGTAGAGCATCTGGATGGCGGCGGTGGCCATGTTGAACAGCATCTCGCGCAGGTGGGTGCAGCCCTCGGTGCGGCCCAGCCGCTCCTCGATGGTGCGGCGCCAGCCCCGGCCCAGGGTGCAGCCGATCAGCCGATCCATGTGCTTGGGGGCCTGCACGCATTCGGCCTGCGGGATGTGGTCCATGGCGGTGGCCACCGCATGGATCACCATCTGGTCGTCGATGGTCAGGCGGATTTGCAGGCCGTGCACCGGCATGCCGGGGCTCAGGTGGCGGCCGTCGAGCGTGATCTCGAAGGGTTTGATGTCGGTCAATTCGGCCTCGATGTCCCACAGGCCGTCCTCGCGCTCAAAGCCGCGGAAGGTCACGGTTCGGGTGTGGGCGCTTTGGCGCGGGGCGGGTTCTGGCAGGGGCACGGGGAGACTCTTCTGTTCTGAAAACAAGCACCGATCATACGGGCAGGACCCCGTCCGGACCTGTCACCAGGGTGCTGGGCATCAGGGATTGTCCTGACCCTTTGTTCCATCAATAGGAGCTGTTTGTCCTGTTGACGGGACATTTTGAGAGGGCCATCATTGCCCCCCATGCGAGCCGACATGCCCCTGCCCAAATACCACCAGGTCTACCTGGTGTTGCGCCAGCAATTGCGCGAAGGGCAGTTCGAGCGCGGCCTGCCCGGCGAGATGGCGTTGATGGCCCAGTTTGGCGTGGCCCGCGTCACGGTGCGCCGTGCCCTGGGCCAGCTGGCGCAGGAAGGCCTGATCGAGCGCACCCCGGGTCGCGGCACGCGGCCGCTGGCCGCGCACGAGCAGGAAGGGCGCCGCCAGGGGGCCAATGGGGTCAATGGGCAAAAAGCCAATCTGGGCGGCCTGCTCGAAAACCTGGTCACCATGGGCCTGCGCACACGGGTCAAGGTGCTGTCGGTGCAGACCCTGGCCCCTCCGCCCGATGTGGCGGTGGCCTTGCAGCTGCCCGCTGGCGAGCAGGTGCAGAAAGCCGAGCGGGTGCGCAGCACGCGCGAGGGGCCGCTCTCGCACATCACCACCTGGGTGCCCGAGCGCATCGCCAAGGATTTTGGGCGCCGCGAACTGTCGCAAAAGCCGATCCTGATGCTGCTCGAAGAGGCCGGCGTGAAGGTCGGTCGTGCCGAGCAAACCATTTCCGCGCGCCTGGCCGACACGGCCATGGCCACCCACCTGGAGGTGGCGGTGGGCAGTGCGCTGCTGGCGGTCAGCCGCCTGATCTACGACACCGATGAGCGACCCGTGCAGTGGCTGCATGGCCTGTACCGACCGGATCGCTACGAATACCAGATGCAACTCTCGCGCGTTGGCGGCATTGACGCCAAGGTGTGGGTGAGCAAGGAACTCTCCGCCAATTTCCATTGACCTGAAAGGACTCATCATGAGCACTCGTCGACATTTCATGGGCCAGACCGCCGCAGCCGCTTCGGCCATGGCGTTTCCGCTGGTGGGCGGCGCCCAGCCCAAGCCGGTGCGCATTGGCGTGCTGCACCCCGTCACCGGCGCGCTGGCCTACTCGGGTCAGCAGTGCCGCATGGGCGCGCAAATGGCCATTGAGGACATCAACAAGGCCGGCGGCATCAAGTCGCTGGGCGGCGCCAAGATCGAGGCCTTGCTGGGCGATGCACAGTCCAACCCGCAAGCGGGTTCGGCCGAGATCGAGAAAATGAACGAGGCCGGTGTCAGCGCCGTCGTCGGCGCCTTCGCATCGGCCATCTGCCTGGCCACCACCCAGACCGCGGCCAAGTACAACCTGCCGCATGTGGTGGACGTGGGCGTGGCCGACCAGATCGTCGAGCGCGGCCTGAAGAACACCTTCCGCTTTGGCCCGGGCTACCGCAAGTGCGCCGAAGTGGCCGTGGCCAATCTGCATGTGCTCAACACCGCTGCTGGCAAGCCTGCGCGCACGGTGATGGTGGTGCACGAAGAGTCGCTGTTTGGCACCGGCACCGCGCAGTTGCTGGCCAAGGAGCTGCCGGGCTATGGCTACGAGGTCAAGGAAATCGTCAAGCACGCCAACCCCACGCGTGACTTCAACAACATTGCCCTGCGCATCAAGCAGGTCAACCCCGACATCCTGATCCCGGCCAACTACTACAACGAGTACGCGCTGCTGGTGCGCACGCTGGCCCAGCAGAAGATCACGCCCAAGGCGATCTTCTCGGTGCTCGGCGGCGCCGCATCGAGCTACCAGTTCGTCAAGGAATTCCCGGAAGCGGCCAACGGCATCATCGACTGCAACCACTGGTTCAACCCCAAGGACAAGCGCTCGGCCGAACTGAAAAAGCGCGTCGAAGCCACGGGCAAGTTCTTCAGCTACGAGGTCTTCATGACCTACACCGCGGTGATGCTGCTGGCCGATGCGATCGAGCGTGCCAAGTCGGTCGACCGTGCCGCCATCAACGACGCGCTGGCCTCCAGCAAGTTCAGCAACCACATCATGCCCTATGGCGAAACGCGTTTCGTCAACGGCCAGAACATGGGCGCTCAGCCGCTGATGACGCAGGTCGTCAAGGGCGACATCAAGGTGATCATCCCGCGCGAATACCGCGAGGTCGAGCCGATCTTCCCGCTCAAGGGCTGATGAAGCAAAGGCTGCGGGATGTTTGACGCTGCCATTGTCTTTGCCTCGGTTCTCAATGGGCTGACCACCGGTGCGGTGTACGCCCTGATTGCGCTCGGGCTGACGCTGATCTACGGGGTGCTGCACATCATCAACTTCGCGCATGGCGCGACGCTGATGCTGGCGCTGTACGGGGTCTACCTGCTCAAGGAACGCTGGGGCATCGACCCGTACCTGGCCCTGCCACTCATGGTGCCCTTGATGTTTGCGCTGGGCTATGTGCTCCAGCGCGGCATCATCAACCGCGCCAGCCATGGCAAGGACGAGAACATCCTGCTGGTCACGCTGGGCCTGTCGATCGTGATGGAGAACCTGGCGCTGCTGTGGATGAACTCCGACACCCGCACCATCGACACCCCCTACACCCTGACCACCGTGGCCATCGGCCCGGTGATGCTGCCACTGGCCAAGCTGGTGGCCTTTGCCGGCGCGCTGGTGGTGATGGGCTTGCTGGCCTGGCTGGTGGCGCGCACCGACCTGGGCCGCGCCATCCGCGCGGTCGCCAAGGAAAAGCAGGGCGCGCGGCTGATGGGCATTGACGTGGACCATGTCTACGCCATGTGCTTTGGCCTGGGCGCCGCCTGCCTGGGGGCGGCCGCTTGCTTCCTGCTGCCGGCCTATTACGTCAACCCGCAGGTGGGCAACGGCTTTGTGCTGGTCGCCTTCACCATTGTGGTGCTGGGCGGCATGGGCAGCTTTGCCGGTGCCTTGATTGGCGGCCTGCTGATTGGCGTGGTCGAGTCGCTCGGCGGCCTCTTGCTGGGCGAGTCGCTCGGTCAGGTGGGCATTTTTGTGATCTTCATCGCGGTGCTGCTCCTGCGCCCGCAAGGTTTGTTTGGAGCCAAGGCATGAAGGACGCGGTGCGCATTGCGCTGTTTGTGCTGCTGGTGGGCAGCGTGCCGTTCTGGAGCAATTCGGGCGTGCTGCTCAACTTTGTGATGACCGCGCTCTACGCCTGCCTGCTGGCGCAGGCCTGGAACGTGTTGGGCGGATTTGGCGGCCAGTTCTCGTTTGGCCATGCCTTGTTCTTTGGCACCGGTGCCTATGTGCAGGCCATTGCGCAGATGCAGTGGGGCCTCAACCCCTGGGTGGCGCTGCCCCTGGGCATGTTGGTGGCCGCGGCGGTGGGCGCGGGCGTGGGCGCGCTGTCGTTTCGCTACGGCCTCAAGGGCTCGTACTTTGCGCTGGTGACGCTGGCCTTTGCCGAGGTGTTTCGCATCGTCGCGCTGTCGGTCCCGTTCACCGGCGCGGGGGTGGGCCTGATGCTGCCGCTCAAGACCTCGGCGGCCAATATGCAGTTTGAAAGCCGCGCCGGTTTTGTCTGGCTGATGCTGGGCCTGGTGACGCTGGCACTGGTGTTCACCGCATGGCTGCGCCACTCGCGCTTTGGCGCCTGCCTGCAGGCCGTGCGCGACAACGAGGACGCGGCGCGTGCGGTGGGCGTGGACCCGTTTCGCGTCAAGCTGCTGGCCACCATTGCCTCGGGCGCGCTGATGGGCTCGGCCGGCGCCTTTTATGTGCAGGTCTTTCAGTACATCGACCCGGGCATCGCCTATGGTGCCCACACCTCGGTCGAGGCCTTGGTGGGCGCGATTGTGGGCGGCATGGGCACCTTGTGGGGGCCGGTGCTGGGCGCCGTGGGCCTGCACCTGCTGGCCGACCTTACCCGCAATCTGTTTGGCCAGCTGCCCGGCATCAACATGGTGATTTACGGCACGGTGCTGGTGCTGATCGTGGCCTTTTTGCCGCGCGGCATTGCCGGCCTGGGCCAGGTGGATGTGCGCGCCCTGCTGCGCGGCCGCAAGGAGGACGCATGAGCACGGCGCTGTTGCAACTGCAAGGCGTGAGCCGCTCGTTTGGGGGCCTGCGCGCAGTCCAGGACGTGAGCCTGTCGGTGCCCGCGGGCAGCCTGACGGCCTTGATCGGCCCCAACGGGGCGGGCAAGACCACCTTGTTTGCGCTGATGTCGGGTTTTCTGGTGCCCGACACCGGGCGCGTGATCCTGGATGGGCAGGACATCACCGGCCAGTCGCCGCAGCTCAATGCGCGCCTGGGCATGACACGCACCTTCCAGATCGTGCAGCCCTTTGCCGCGCAGACCGTGCGCGAGAACATTGCGGTGGGCGCGCACTTGCACGAGGCCTCGCGCAAGCGGGCCCTGGCGCAAGCGGCCGAGGTGGCCGAGCGCGTGGGCCTGGCGCCCCAGCTCGACAAGCTGGCCTCGGACCTGACGGTGGCGGGCCGCAAGCGCCTGGAGCTGGCGCGCGCCCTGGCCACGCGGCCGCGCCTGCTGCTGCTCGATGAGGTGCTGGCGGGCCTGAACCCGCAGGAGATTGCCGAGATGATTCCGGTGGTGCGCCAGATTGCCGACAGCGGCGTGACGGTGCTGATGATCGAGCATGTGATGCAGGCGGTGATGAGCCTGGCCAGCCACATCTGGGTGCTGGCCCAAGGCCAGCTGATCGCCGAGGGCAACCCGTCCGAGGTCACGCGCCACCCCAAGGTGGTGCAGGCCTATCTGGGCCACGGCACGGCCGAGCGTTTGCAGGCCGCCCAGGCGGCCCCGGCAGGAGGTGCGGCATGAGCCCCTTGTTGCAAGTGCGCGGCCTGGTGGCCGGTTATGGCGCGGTGCAGGTGCTGCGCGGTGTCGATCTGCAGGTATTGCCCGGCCAGACCGTGGCCTTGCTGGGCAGCAACGGCGCGGGCAAGACCACCCTCAACATGACCTTGAGTGGCCTGGTGCGCGCGCGCGGGGGTCAGGTCATGTTTGAAGGCCAGGACATCACCGGCCTGTCGCCGCGACAGGTGGTGGCCCGGGGCCTGATCCATGTGCCCGAAGGGCGCAAGGTGTTTCCCAATCTGAACGTGCTCGAGAACCTGGGCCTGGGCGCCTTCACGCGGGCGCGCGAGCGGCGCGCGCAGAACCTGGAGCGCGTGTTCGATATTTTTCCGCGTCTCAAAGAGCGCACGGCGCAGCTGGCGGGCACCCTCTCGGGGGGCGAGCAGCAAATGCTGGCCATTGGCCGCGGCCTGATGGCCGAGCCGCGCCTCCTGATCCTGGACGAGCCCTCGCTGGGCCTCTCGCCCTTGTTGGTCGAGGAGATGTTCGGCCTGATCGCGCGCCTGCGCCAGAGTGGTCTGGCGGTGCTGCTGGTCGAGCAGAACGTGGCCCAGTCGCTGGACATGGCCGATCACGCGTATGTGATGGAAAACGGCCAGATTCGATTTGAAGGGGCGCCCAGGGATTTGCTGGCCAGCGACAGCCTGCGCCAGGCCTATCTGGGCTTGTGATCCCTCACCCATGAAGCGGGGGGCCGACCCCCATTGGAGTCCAACATCATGAACGACCGCACACCGTTTCAAACCACCCGCCGCCGCGCCCTGGGCCTGATGGGCGCGCTGGGACTGGGCCAGACCGCCCCGCTGGCGCTGGCGCAATCGACGACCCCGGTGCGCATCCTGGTGGGCGCCCCCGCCGGGGGGACCACCGACACCATGGCGCGCACACTGGCCCAAGCCCTGGGCCAGCAGCTCAACCGCACTGTGGTGGTCGAGAACCGGCCTGGCGCAGGCGGCAACATCGCGGCCGAAGCGGTGGCCCGCGCAGCCCCGGACGGCAGCACGCTGTTGATGAGCTTCACCAGCCATGCCATCAACGCCACGCTCTACCCCAAGCTGCCCTTTGACCCGGTGCGCGATTTCACGCCGCTGACCATGGTCTCGACCTCGCCCTCGATCCTGGTGGCCAACCCGTCGGTGCCGGTGCGCGATGCGGGCGAGCTGATCGCGCTGGCCAAGAAAAAACCTGGGCAGCTGAACTTTGCGATTGGTGCGCTGGGGTCCTCGCTGCACCTGGCGGGCGATGCCTTCAAGATGAAGGCCGGTGTGTTCATCCTCAACATTCCCTACCGGGGCACCGCGCCCGCCGTGCAGGATGTGCTGGCCGGCCAGGTCGAGCTGATGTTCGCGGCGGTGGGCAATGTGCAGGCGCACATCCGCGCCGGCCGCCTCAAGGCGCTGGGCGTGACCAGCCCACGCCGCCTGCCGGCCTTCCCCGATGTGCCGGCGATTGCCGAGTTTTTGCCGGGCTACGAATCGGCCGCCTGGTTTGGCCTGTTCGGCCCGGGTCGCATGGCGCCCGAGCTGACCCAGCGCTGGTCGGAGGCGGCGCGCGCGGCGGTGCGCTCGCCCGATGTGCGCCGACGCATCGAGTTTGAAGGCGCGGTGCCGGTGGGCAATGCCCCCGACGAGTTTGCGCGCTATGTCGAGAGCGAGATCAAGCGCTGGGGCGATGTGGTCCGTTACTCTGGAGCCAAGCCCGAATGAGCGCTCCCCAGTCCCTGGCCCAGAAGCTGATTGCCCGCGCCGCTGGCCGTGCGCAGGTGGCCGTGGGCGAGATCGTGACCTGCCAGGTCGATCTGGCCATGTTCCATGACTCCTCTGGCCCGCGCCGCCTCAAGCCCATGCTCGAGACCCTGGGCGTGCCGGTGTGGGACCGCGAGCGCGTGGTGCTGGTGCTGGACCACTATGTGCCCGCGCAGGACCCGGATGCGCGCCAGATCGTCGAGACCACGCGCCGCATCGCCCGCGAGTGGCAGCTGCCCCATGTGATCGACAGCGAGGGCATTTGCCATGTGGTGCTGCCCGAGCGCGGCCACCTGGCCCCCGGCATGTTCTGCGTGGGCGGCGATTCGCATTCGCCCACCGGCGGGGCCTTTGCCAGCTATATGTTTGGCATTGGTGCCACCGAAATGCTGGGCGTGTGCGCCACCGGCCAGATCTGGGTGCAGGTGCCGCGCACGCTGCGCATGCAGTGGAACGGTCGCCTGGCCGACGGCGTGACCGCCAAGGACATGATGCTGCACCTGATTGGGCGCTTGGGCATGAACGGCGGCCAGTACCAGGCCGTCGAGTTTGGCGGCACGGCGGTGTCGGCCCTGGACATGTCCGAGCGCATGACGCTGTCGAACATGAGCGCCGAGCTCAGCGCGCAGGTGGGCCTGTGCGAGGCCGACGAGACCCTGGTGGCGCATTTGCGTCGCCTGGGCGTGGCCGAGTCGCGCCTGGCCGATGCGCTGCACTGGCGCAGCGACCCCGGCAGTGCCGACGAGACCCTGGAACTGGATGCCAGCGCGCTGGCCCCCCAGGTGGCCGCGCCGCACAGCCCGGCCAACACCCAGCCGGTGACGGCGCACGCCCAGGTGCAGCCGCAGATTGCCTACATTGGCGCCTGCACGGGGGCCAAGCTGCAGGACTTGCGCGCCGCGGCGCGCGTGCTGCGCGGGCAGCGCGTGGCGCCTGGCATGCAGCTGCTGGTGGCCCCGGCCAGCCTGCGCGAGCAGCAACAGGCCGAGCGCGAGGGCACCTTGCAGGTCTTGCTGGACGCCGGGGCGCAGCTGCTGCCCAACAGCTGTGGCGCCTGCGCCGGCTATGGCGCCACCTTTGCCGAGGGGCAAACGGTGATCTCCAGCACGGCGCGCAATTTCAAGGGCCGCATGGGCCCGGCCAGCGTGCAGGTCTACCTGGCCTCGCCCTACACCGTGGCCGCCAGCGCGCTGCGCGGGCGCATCACCGACCCGCGCGAGGTGCTGGCATGAACACCGCCCTGGCCATGTCCCGCGTCTGGCGCTTTGGCAGCGACATCGACACCGATGTGCTGGCGCCAGGCATCTACATGAAGCGCCCGCTCGAGGAGCTGGCCACACACTGCCTGGAGGCGGTGCGGCCCGAGTTTGCGGCCCAGGTGCGGCCGGGCGACGTGCTGGTCGCCGGGCCCAATTTCGGCATTGGCTCCTCGCGCGAGCAGGCCGCGGGCGTGCTGCGCCACCTGGGCCTGGCGGCGGTGATCGCGCCCTCGTACAGCGGCCTGTTTTTCCGCAACGCCTACAACCTGGGCCTGCTGCTCCTGACCTGCCCCGAGGCCGAGCAACTGCAAGAGGGCCAGCGCATTGGCCTGCAGCCGCCGCAAGGCGATCAGCCCTACCGCGTGCACACCGACGATGGCCGCAGCCTGGCCTGCGCCCCGGTGCCGTCCTTTTTGCTGGACATGGTGCGCGCCGGCGGCCTGCTGCCCGCACTGACCGAACAATTTCGCAAGGCCCGTTCATGACCCAAGACCTCGATCCGGTGAGCCTGGCCGTCCTCAAAGGGCGGCTGGAGCAGATTGCCGATGAAATGGACGCCACGCTCTACCGCAGCGCGTTCAACCCCATCATTGCCGAGGCCCACGACGCCTGCCACGGCCTGTACGACGCGCGCAGCGGCGACACCCTGGTGCAGGGCAAGTCGGGCCTGCCGGTGTTTGTGGGCGCGATGGCGTTTGCGGTGCGCACCGCCATGGCCGCCGCCGCCGAGCGCGGCGGCATGCAGGACGGCGACACCTGGCTGTTCAACGACCCCTATGACGGCGGCACGCATGCCAACGACTTCAAGCTGGTGCGCCCGGTGTTCCGCCAGGGCCAGCTGTTTTGTTTTCTGGCCTCGGCCGCGCACTGGCACGATGTGGGCGGTGCGGTGCCGGGCAACTACAACCCCGCTGCCACCGAGTGCTGGCAAGAGGCGGTGCAGATCCCGCCGGTGCGCATCTTGCGCGCAGGCCAGATGGACCCCGATGTGCTGGCCATTCTGAAGGCCAACACCCGCCTGCCCGACAGCCTGTGGGGCGACCTCAATGGCCAGCTCTCGGCCCTGGCCCTCGGTGAGCGGCGCCTGCAGCAATTGCTCGACGAGCAGGGCGACGCGCGCGTGCTGGCGGCCATGCAGGCGCTGCGCGAGCGCGCCCAGGTGCTGATGCGCCGCCACATCCGCGACCTGCCCGACGGCACCTACCGCTTTGACGATTGGCTGGACAACGACGGCGTGCGCGACGAGAAGCTCTCGATCGCGCTGGACATGACCGTGGCCGGCGACCGGCTGACGCTGGACTTTGCGCGCACCAGCGCGCAGTGCGCCGGCCCCGTCAACATCTCGCGCGCGACGGCGGTGGCGGCCTGCTATGTGGCCCTCAAGCATGTGTTTCCCGATGTGCCGGCCAACGCCGGCGTGCTGGACGCGGTCGAGATCGTGATCCCCGACGGCAAGCTCATCAGCGCCAGCCGTCCGCGTCCGGTGGGCGGTTACACCGAGACCATCCTGCGCATGATCGATGTGATCTTTGGCGCCACCGCCCTGGCCGATCCGCAGCGCGCGGTGGCGCAGGCCTACGGCACCATCAACGCCTTGTCGATCGCGGGCCACCGCAGCGACCCGGCGCGCGCCGGCCAGCGCTGGGTGATGTTCAGCTTTTTTGGCGGCGGCCACGGCGGCCACAGCGCGGGCGATGGCCTGAGCCATGGCAACGCGCCGATTTCCACCGCCACCATCCCGCCCCTCGAGATTCTGGAGGCGGCCTACCCGGTGCGCTTTACGCAATGGGCGCTGCGCGAGAACTCGGGCGGCGACGGCGAGTTTCGCGGCGGCCTGGGCGCGGTCTACGAGATCGAGCTGCTGGAGGAAAGCGCCGAGGCCTTTATTTTTGGCGAGCGCGGCAAGGTGCCGCCGCAGGGCGTCAACGGCGGCCAGCCGGCCCTGCCCAATGTCTTCATGTACCAGCAGGGGCAGGACTGGCAGCGCCCGCCCATGGTCTCGAAGATGCTGGGCATTCGCTTGCGCAAGGGCGAGCGGGTGCGCCTGGAAACCCCGGGCGGCGGCGGCTGGGGCGATCCCGCACGGCGCGACGCCCAGGCGCGCGCACACGATGAGGCCCTGGGCCTGGTCACGCACAAGGACAAGTCATGAGCAGTGGACGTTTGGTGGTGGGGGTGGACGTGGGGGGCACCTTCACCGATTTGTTTGTGCTCGATGAGGCCGCGGGCGCCGCGCACATCGTCAAGGTGCCCTCGACCCGGGGCGAAGAGTCGGTGGGCTTCATGAACGGCATTCGCCGCTCGCTGCAGGCCGCCGGGGTGCAGACCTTGAGCGAGGGCACCGAGGCCCAGGCGCTGGCGACCATCGTGCACGGCACCACCGTCGGCACCAACGCCTTGCTCGAGCGCAAGATGGCGCGCACCGGCATCATCACCACGCGCGGCTTTCGCGATGTGCTCGAGATGCGCCGGCGCGACCGGCCGCAGACCTGGGGCCTGCGCGGCAACTACCGCCCGGTGGTGCCGCGTGACCTGCGCCTGGAGGTGGACGAGCGTGTGCTGGCCGACGGCAGCTTGCACACCCCGGTCGATCTGGCGCAGGTGCGTGCGGCCGCGCAGCAGCTGCTGGCGCAGGGCTGCGAGGCGGTGTGCGTGTTCTTTATCCACGCCTATGCCAATGCCGACAACGAGCGCGCGGCGGTGGCCGCGGTGCGCGAGCTTTGGCCCAATCCGCATGTGACCGCGGCGCACGAGGTGCTGCCCGAAATCCGCGAGTTCGAGCGCTGCTCGACCGCCACCCTGAACGCCTCGCTGCAGCCGGTGGTGGGTCGCTACCTGGGCCGGCTCGATGCCGATCTGCGGGCCCAGGGCTTTGCCGGCGAGCTGCTGATCGTGCAAAGCAATGGCGGCGTGATGTCGCGCCAGACCGCCTGCGAGGTGCCGGTGCGCACCGCGCTGTCGGGGCCGGCGGCGGGCGTGATCGCCTGCGCGGCCGTGGCCCGTGCAGCGGGTCATCCCAATGTGATCACCGGCGACATGGGCGGCACCTCGTTTGACGTGTCCCTGGTCGCCGACGGGCAGGCCTCGCTGACCGCGCAGACGGCGGTCGAGTTTGGCCTGGTGGTGCGCTCGCCCATGATCCAGATCGAGACCATTGGCGCGGGCGGCGGCTCGATCGCGTCGGTGGACGCCAGCGGCATGCTGCAGGTGGGCCCCGAGTCGGCCGGCAGCGTGCCCGGCCCGGTGTGCTATGGGCGGGGCAACACGCGGCCCACGGTGACCGACGCCAACGTGGTGCTGGGCCGCATTGCCGCCGAGCGCCCGCTGGGCGGGGGCCTGCTGCAGGCGCTCGATGCGCAGGCGGCCTTGGCCGCCATCGAGGCGCAGGTGGCGCGTCCGCTGGGGCTCGAGCCCCTGGCCGCGGCCGAGGCCATCCTGACCGTGGCCAACGCCAAAATGGCCGGCGCCATCCGCGTCGTCTCGATTGAAAAAGGCCACGACCCACGCCAGTTTGCCTACATGCCTTTTGGTGGCGGCGGCGCCCTGCATGTGTGCGCCATGATGCGTGAGGTGGGGGTGAGCACCGGCATCATCCCGCGCTACCCCGGCGTGACCTCGGCCCTGGGCTGCGTGATGGCCGACATGCGCCATGACGCGGTGCAGACCCTGAACCAGACGCTCGACCAGCTCGATATCGACGCGCTGACGCAGCGCGTTGGCGCCCTGGCCGCGCAGTGCCAGCAGCGCCTGGACTCGGCTGGTGTGCGCTTTGAGGGCGTGTCGCAAGAGGTGGCGCTGGACATGCTGTACCTGGGCCAGACGCACACCCTGCCGGTGGTGCTGCCCGATGGGCCCATCAGCCGCGAGGGCATCCGACAGGCCTTTGAGCGCGCCTATGCCGACGCCTTTGGCCGCACCTTGCCGGGCCTGGTGATCCGCGTGCTGAACCTGCGCTATGCGCGCATTGGCCACCGGCCCAAATTCGACCTGGCCTTGCTGGCCCCGCAAGGCGAGGGCAGCACCGCATCGCTGGGCACGCAGCGCGTGTACCACGCGGGCCAGTGGTGGGACGCGCAGCGCTATGCGCGCCTGGACCTGCCGGTGGGCCACACGGTGCAGGGCCCGGCCATTCTGGAGCAGGCCGACACCACGGTCTGGCTGGAGCCGGGCTTTGCGGCGCGGGTCGATGCCCTGGGCAATTTGTTGGTGGAGCGCAGCGCATGAGCAAGATCGGCCTGGTCATCGTCGACCTGCAGCAAGACTTTCTGGACCCGCAGGGCGCGTATGCGCGCGGCGGCGCGGTCAGCCCCGCCGCGCAGGCCCTGCCCGCACGCATGCTGGGCGTGGCCCAGGCCGTCAAGGCCCAGGGCGGCCTGGTCTGCGCGAGCCTGTTCACCTTGTGGCCCGATACCCAGGGCGAGCCCATGATCTCGCCCCACCTGCTGGCCAAGCGGCCCTTCTTGCGCCGCGGCGACTTTGCGCCCAACAGCGAGGGCCAGGCCCTGGTGCCCAGCCTGCGCGGCGTGGTCGATGTGTGCGTGTGGAAGGTCGCCTACTCGGCGTTTTTCAACACGCAGCTCGACTGGGTGCTGCGCCGTGCCGGCGTGAGCACGCTGGCCGTCTCGGGCATCGTCACCAACGGCGGCGTGGCCAGCACCGTGCGCGATGCGCACATGCGCGACTACGACACCGTGGTCCTGAGCGACGGCTGCGCGGCGTTTGCCGAGCGCACCCACGCCGCCGCGCTTGAGGACATGTCCACCATTGCCCAGGTCATGACCTGTGCCGAATTTGTGCAAGGCCTGGCCGCGCGCTAAAGCGCCTGGCCGACCCATCCCCCAAAGCCGCGCAAGCCCATGACCGACACCGCCCAAGCCCCCGAGTTGCGCCACTGCGACGGCCCGCTGGATGCCCCCGAGGTGCCGGTGCTGATCGTGGGCGGCGGCGCCTGCGGCCTGACCGCAGGCCTGGCCCTGCAGCGCCTGGGCATCGAGGCGGTGGTGCTCGAGCGCGATGCCCACCCAAGCGGCTCGACCGCGCTGTCCTCTGGCTTTGTGCCGGCAGCGGGCACCGCTGCCCAGCGCCGCCAAGGCATTGCCGATACCCCGGCGCAATTTGCCGCCGACATCCAGGCCAAGGCCAAGGGCCAGGCGGCGCCACACCTGGTGGCGGCCTACAGCCAGGCGATTGGCCCGGCCATGGACGCGCTGGCCGAGCACCATGGCCTGGTCTGGCAGGTGCTGGATGATTTTCTGTACCCCGGCCACAGCGTGCACCGCATGCATGCCGTGCCCGAAAAAACCGGCACCGGCCTGATGCAGCGCCTGCAGCGCGCGGCCGACAGCGCGGGCCTGACGGTGATGAGCGACGCGCGCGTGACCGAGCTGTGGTGCGACGCCAGCAAGCAGGTGCGCGGCGTGGGCGTGCGCCGCCCCGACGGCAGCACCGAGCGCATCGCCTGCCGGGCCTTGCTGCTGGCCTGCAATGGCTATGGCGGATCGCCCGAGCTGGTGCGCCAGTGGATTCCCGAGATGGCCGAGGCCACCTATGCCGGCCATGTGGGCAACGACGGCTCGGCTGTGCGCTGGGGCCAGGCCCTGGGCGCGGCCTTGGCCGATATGCGCGCCTACCAGGGCCATGGCTCGTGGGCGGTGCCCCAGGGCACGCTGATCACCTGGGCGCTGATGATGCAAGGCGGCATCCAGCTCAACACCCGGGGCGAGCGCTTTCATGACGAGACCCAGGGCTACTCGGAAGCGGCCATGCAGGTGCTGGCCCAGCCTGGGGGCCTGGCCTTCAATGTGTTTGACGAGGCCATCCTGGCCTTTGCGCGTGGCTTTCCGGATGTGCTGGAGGCCGAAAGCGCGGGCGCGGTGCGCCGCTTTGACACCCCCGCCGACCTGGCCGTGCACCTGGGCTGCCCGCCCGAGGTGCTGGCGCGCACCTTGGCGGCGGTGCAGCCGGGCCCCTGCCCGCACACCGGCCGGGTGTTTGCGCGCGCGCTCAGCGGCCCGCTGTATGCCATCCGCGTGACCGGGGCCTTGTTCCACACCCAGGGGGGCCTGGCCATCGACGCCCAGGCGCGGGTGCTGGACCCGGCGGGCCAGCCCTTGCCCAATCTGTGGGCAGCGGGGGGTGCTGCGCGCGGCGTGTCGGGCTCGGCGGTGTGGGGCTATCTGTCGGGCAACGGCCTGCTGAGCGCCATCGCAGGCGGCCACATCGCGGCCCATGCCATGGCCGAATTTCTGAACCCTCGCGCCGCCTGACGGCGCCGACCAAGGACTGACCATGCTTGCCCAACGACTGCAACAAGCCCAGGCCGTGCTGGCCCCAGGGGTCTACGACGCGCTGAGCGCCTTGCTGGCCGAGCAGGCAGGCTTTGAGGCCCTGTACCTGTCGGGGGCGTCGATTGCCTACACCCGCCTGGGCCGGTCGGACATTGGCCTGACCACCGCCACCGAGGTGGCGCAAACCCTGGCGCACATCACCGACCGCGTGCGCCTGCCGGTGATCGTCGATGCCGACACCGGCTTTGGCAATGCGCTCAACACCCAGCGCACCGTGCGCGACTTCGAGCGCGCTGGCGCGGCCATGATCCAGCTGGAGGACCAGACCTTTCCCAAGCGCTGCGGCCATCTGGACGGCAAGGGCGTGGTGCCGGTGGGCGAGATGGTGGGCAAGATCAAGGCGGCGGTGGATGCGCGCCGCTCGGCGCAGACCCTGATCCTGGCGCGCACCGACGCGCTGGCCGTCGAGGGCCTGGACGCCGCGCTGGAGCGGGCCGAGCACTACCTGGCCGCTGGCGCCGACGCCTTGTTCATCGAGGCCTTGCGCAGCCCCGCGCAAATGGACGCCGCCTGCCAGCGCTTTGCGCAGCGCGTGCCGCTGCTGGCGAACATGGTGGAGGGCGGCAAGACCCCGGTGCAAAGCGCCGACGAGCTGAGCGCGCGGGGCTTTCGGATCGTGATCTACCCGGGCGGCACCGTGCGCGCCCTGGCGCGGGGCATGCAGGGCTATTACGCCAGCCTGGCGCAGCACCGCAGCACCGCCCCCTGGCAAGACCGCATGCTGGACTTTGACGGCCTGAACGCCGTGATCGGCACCCCCGAGCTGCTGGCGCTGGGCAAGGGGTACGGGGGCTAGGCGTCAGCCCCGCTGGGCACTGCGGCTCAGTGCTTGAGCATCCACGCCACCATGTCCGACACCACCTGGGGCTCGATGCCGTTGAAGCCGTGGTGGGCCAAGGCCTGGCAGGGGTCGCCCTGGCTGATGCCCTCGGCGTAGGTCAGCACCGCATGGGGCGCCTGGGGATTGAGTTGCGCGCGCAGTTTGGGCAGGTCGGCATAGCGGGTGACGCGGCAGCTGTCTTGGGTGTGGTGAACCACCAGGACCGATCCAGGGTAGGTCTTGAGGGGCTGCTCTGGCACGGCCGTGCCGTCCTGGCTGACGAGGATGCTGGCGGTCAGCACCAGCCCTTTGATGTTCGGGTGGTCTTGCAGCCGGATGCCCACCGACGCGGCCGATTCGGTGCCGCGGCTGGTGCCCACCAGCCAGACCGGCACCGGCGATTGCTGGATCAGCGCATCGACCAGCACCCGCACGTCCTGGGCGTGCTCGGCGCTGTGCCGAAAGCCCGATAAAAAGGGCGGCCGCTGTCGATCCGAAGGCGCGTCGACCACGGCCACATTCACCCCCTGCTTGGCAAACAGCTCTTTGGTCCGCACCAGAAAATTTTGATCGCCCCACTGCATGGACCCATTGGCATACAGCCGCAGTCCCCCGTGGCCACCGGCAAACAGCACCACCGTTGCCTTGGCCGCCTCGGTCTTGAGCCACAACACCTTCATCGTGACGCCCGCGCGCGTGTTCAGCGTGATGACCTGCTGGTCGATTTGCGCGTGCGCAAGGGCCTGGGCACAGGCAAGGAAGAGGGCAAGGGCACATTGGCGCAAGGTCATGGTGGGCAATCCTGGGTCATGTTCGTGGATGATGGGCAGGGCTGCGCCCTCAGGCGATCCGGCCGCGGCGCCACCAGTTCAGGCCGGTGGCCAGCAGGACCAGGGCCATGCCCAGGGCCCCCAGCAGGGCACTCACCTCGGTCTGCTGTTGCTGGCGCCAGGCCACGCGGCGCGAGAGTTGGTCGTAGACCCGGGCCAGCGTGGCGCTGTCCTCGGCGCGGAAATACTCGCCCCGGGTGGTGTCGGCAATCTGCTTGAGCGCGCCCTCGTCCAGCTTCACCCGCACCGACATGCCCTGTGCCTTGAGCACCACGCCCTGCGGCGTGCCCAGGCCCACGGTGTGCACGCGCACGCCCAGGTCGGCCGCCAGCTGTGCCATGCGCTGCACGTCGGGGCCCACATTGCTCTGGCCGTCGCTCAGCAGCACCAGGGCCACCGAGCGCTGGCTGCCCGGGGTCTGGCGCACCGCCTCGCCGCCCGTGCCCTTGGGGGCGCCGGGCAGGGGCTGGCCTTTGTCGGCGGCCTGCCGGTCGGGCGCGTCCTCGATCAGCTTGCGCACATCCAGGCCCGATGCCGGCAGCGCCGCGTCCAGCGCGATCACCAGGCCGCTGCCCAGGGCGGTGCCGGGCTGCAGGCTCAGCTGCTCGATGGCGCGCAGCACCGGCTCGCGCTCGTCGGTGGGCGGCTGCACCAGGGCGGCGGTGGCGGCCACGCTCACCACCCCCAGCTTGACCTTGGACGGCTGCGCCGCCACAAAGCGTTGCAAGGCCTCTTGCGCGGCCGCCAGGCGGCTGGGCTTGAGGTCGTCGGCGCGCATGCTGCCCGAGCTGTCGACCACCAGCATCACGGTGTCCAGGCGGCTGGGCGCCAGCAGCACCACGCGCGGTCGCGCCAGCGCCAGCACCAGCAGGGTCAGGCCCAGCAGCAAGAGCAGGCTCACCCCCCAGCCCCAAGTGCCCACCGGCATCTGCCCCCAGCTGGACGGGCGCTGGGTCTGGCGGCGTTGTTGCCACAGGCGCAAGGCCAGCAGCAAGGGCGGCAACAGCAGGCCCCACAGCAGGACCGGCCACACCCATTGCACATGGCTCAGATCAGGCATGCACACGCCCCTGGTGCATGGCCTGGCGCGCGGTGCGGCGGCGCCGCTGCACCAGGCGCAGCAGGGCGCGGTCGACCGCTTCGTCGGTGCGCAAGGTCAGGTGGTCGGCGCCGGCGCGCTGCAGCGACTGGGTCAGGGCCTCGTCGCGCGCAAGGGCCTGCGCGGCAAAGCGTTCGCGCAGCGCGCGGTCGCCCAAATCCAGCAGCATCTGTTCGCCGGTTTCGGCGTCTTGCAGCCACACCAGCCCAGCGGCGGGCAGCTGCTGCTCGACCACGTCTTGCAGGCGCAGGGCCAGCAGCTCATGGCGGCGCGAGAGCTCGGACAGGGGCTGCTGCCAGCCATCGGGCGCGATGAAATCCGAGACCACCAGCAGCATCGCCGGTTGGCGCAGCAGGCTTTGCGCCTGGCGCAGCCAGCTGGCCAGGTCGCTGTGCTGGGTGGCCCCGGCGGGTGGGGTGTGTTGCAGGCGGTGCAGCATCTGCAGCAGGTGCGTGCGGCCGGTGCGCGGGGGCACGATCACTTGCGCGCGCGGGCCCGCCCCGGTGTGCAGGATCAGGCCCACGCGGTTGCCCTGGCGCGAGAGCAGCGCCGCCAGCACCGCGGTGGCCTGCAGCGCCAGCTCGCGCTTGCTGGTCGGGCCCGAGCCAAACTGCACCGAGCCCGATAGGTCCACCAGAAACCAGGCGGCCAGTTCGCGGTCCTCGTGGTGCTCGCGCACATGCGGCACCTGCAGGCGGGCGGTGACGTTCCAGTCGATGTGGCGCACATCGTCGTGCGGCTGGTATTCGCGCAGATCGGCCAGGTCCAGGCCCGTGCCCCGGAACAGGCTGCGGAAATCCCCCTGCAGCTGACCGTGCAGACGCTTCATCACGGTCCACTCCAGGCGCTGCAGCCAGGCCGAGGCCTGCGGCAGGGCCGCTGGGCTGGCCGGGGTGCTGTCGGCCCCGGGCGCCTCAGAGCGCCGGCGACGCCAGGGGGTCCACATGGGTGGCCAGGGGGCGGGAAGGGGCGGGCACGGCCTGCAGCAGGCGGGCGATGAGCTGCTCGGCCTGCACGCCCTCGGCCAGCGCCTCGTACGACAGGACCAGGCGATGCCGCAGCACATCGGGCACCAGGTCGATCAGGTCTTGCGGCAGCGCGTAGGGCCGCCCACGCAGAAAGGCCAGGGCGCGCGCGCCCTCGATCAGGCCGATGGTGGCGCGTGGGCTGGCGCCAAAGCTCAGCTGGCGCGCCATGTCGGGCAAGCCAAAGCGCGCGGGCTCGCGCGTGGCGGCCACCAGGCGCACCGCAAACTGCACCAGCGCCGGGTCGACATAGCCCTGGCGGCACAGCGCCTGCAGGCGCACCAGCTCGTCGGTGTCGCACACGGCCTGCACCGCCAGCGCCGCGCCGGTCATGCGCTGCACGATCACAAACTCTTCTTCTTCGGTGGGGTAGCCCACCCGCACCTTCATCATGAAGCGGTCGATCTGCGCCTCGGGCAAGGGGTAGGTGCCTTCGGTCTCGATGGGGTTTTGCGTGGCCATGACCACAAAGGGGCGCGGCAGCGGATGGGTCTGGCCGGCAATCGTGACCTGGCGCTCCTGCATCACCTCCAGGAGCGCGCTTTGCACCTTGGCCGGGGCACGGTTGATTTCATCGGCCAGCAGCAGGTTGGCAAACACCGGGCCCAGCACGGTGCTGAACTCACCGGTCTTCTGGTTGTAGACGCGCGTGCCCACCAGGTCGGCGGGCAGCAGGTCGGGGGTGAACTGGATGCGCTTGAAGCGCCCCTGCAGCACCTGCGAGAGGGTGTTGACCGTCAGGGTCTTGGCCAGCCCCGGCACGCCCTCGATCAGCAGGTGGCCCTGCGCCAGCAAGGCCACCAGGATGCGCTCGAGAAACGCGTCCTGGCCCACGACGATGCGCTTGACCTCAAAGAGCACGCGCTCCATTTGCGCGGCCGCGGCGGCGCTGTCCTGGCCAGGTCGGCCGGCGTTCCAGTCTTGGTGGGGTGCACTCATGGCGGGGGGTCTTTCGCTAAAACGGGGGAATGCCCAGGCCGGCGCCCGCGCTCTCGAGCGTGGCCGCAAACACGATGCCGATAAAGGTGCGGGCGCGGGTGGGATTGAGGATGGCGGTGACGATGCCCACCACCTCGCCCGACATGTTCACCAGCGGCCCGCCCGAGTTGCCCGGATTGGCCGCGGCGTCGGCCTGGATCAGCCCGCGCAGCGGGGGGCGGTCGCCATCGCCCGGAAACTCGCGCTCCAGGCCCGAGACCACGCCGGCCGAGACCGAGGGGCCAATGCCAAATGGAAAGCCCACCGCGACCACCTCGTCGCCGGGCTGCAGGCCACCGCTGCCCGCCAGGGTGGCCGGTTGCAAGTCATCGGGCAGGCGCTCGGCCTGCAACAGGGCCAGGTCCTGATCGGGCATGGGCGCCTTGATGCGGGCATTGCTTTGCGTGCCGTCGGCAAAGGTGATCTGCAGGCGGCGCGCGCCCTGCACCACATGCCAGTTGGTCAGGATCAGGCCCTCTTCGCTGATCACCACCCCAGACCCCACACCCAGTTCGACGTCGCCGTCGGCGTTGGGCTTGGGTGTCTCATTTTTGTCAGATTTATCTTTTTTATCTGATTTTTTGTTTTTGCCGTGATCGGGCGGCAGCGGCCCCAGGGCGATCACGCGCACGACCGACGGGCCGATGACGGCGGCGGCGCGCGCAGCGCGCGAGGGCAACTCTTTGGTGGCCAGGGTGTGCAGCACCGCCGCGTCGATGTCTTTTTGCGTCAGGGGAGGCGGCGCGCTCTGGCGCCAGCCCAAGAGCGAGGCCACGCCCACGCCCGCGAGCATGAGCAGGGCGGCGACCAGCAGGGCGGCCAGCGCCCCGCGCCAGGAACCGAGCGGGCGCAGGGGAGATAAGGCGTCGCGGATCAAAAACTTCACGTCGGCGCTCGCTTGGGTGTAGAGTGCTGTGAAACAGATGAAGACGGAGACATGATGCACTTTATCTGGCCTGACCTGCTTTGGCTACTGCTTGTTTGGCCGCTGGCGGTCTGGGGCTATTGGTGGGCACTGCGCCGCCGCCGTCGGCAAGCGCTGGTGTATTCGGGCTTGAGCCTGATCCGGCCGGCCCTGGGGCGCAGCCACGGCTGGCGCCGCCATGCGCCGCCCGCGCTGCTGTGGCTGGCCGGGGCCTGCTGTTTGCTGGCGCTGGCAAGACCCACCGCCCGCGTGACGCTGCCGGCCGACTACATGAGCCTGGTGCTGGCCATGGACGTCTCGCGCAGCATGTTGGCCGAGGACGTGCCGCCCAGCCGCATCGTCGCGGCGCAAGAGGCGGTGCGCGGATTCATCAAGGACTTGCCCACCTCGGCACGCGTGGGCATCGTGAGCTTTGCCGGCACGGCGCAGCTGGTGCAGCCCATCACCGACGACCGCAATGCCCTGCTGGCGGCGATCGATCGCTTTCAATTGCAACGCGGCACCGCCACGGGCAGTGGCCTGCTGGTGGCGCTGGGCACCCTGCTGCCCAAGGCCGCACTGGACATCGAGGCCATGGTCTATGGGCCCGGCATGGGCGCCGGCATGGGCGGGGGCGGCGGCATGGCGGGGGCGCGGCCGCTGGGTCAGGCGGCCCCAAGCGAACCTGCCGCCGATGTGCGCGACATGCCGGTGGGTTCGTACACCGCCGGGGCCATCGTGCTGCTCTCGGATGGTCGGCGCACCACCGGGCCCGATCCGCTCGAAGCCGCGCGGCTGGCGGCGCGCAAGGGCGTGCGCGTCTACACCGTGGCCTTTGGCACCCCCAACGGTTTCATCCCGGGCTTTGAGGGCTTCTCGTTCTATGCCCGGGTCGATGAGGAGGCGCTGCAAAAAGTGGCCGAGATCACCGGGGCCGAGTTCTTCCGTGCCACCAATGCCACCGACCTGCAGCGCATTTATGCGCACCTGTCCTCGCAGCTGACGCTGGAGCAGCGCGACACCGAAGTCTCGGCCCTGCTGATCGGCGCAGCGCTGCTTGCGGTGCTGCTGGCCCTGGGCCTGTCGATGCGCTGGCAGCGTTAAGCGCTGGCCAGGCCGTGGCGCGCCAGCAGCGCGTCCCAGGTCTGGTCAAACTCGGCCCGCCATTGGCGCCGGGTGCTGTCGTCGATCCACGCGGCCTGCAGGCCGTGGTGCATGAAGTCGCGCAGGTCCGCCAGGCCAAAGTCAAAGTCGCGCACCATCATGTGCCAGGCCTGCGTGGGCGTGACCAGGTGCAGGGTCGGGTCGTCGGTGTTGGGGTGCACCTTCAGGCCCTGGCGCGGCATGTGGCGGATGGGGTGGTCCAGCGCCCAGCGCTCGCGCGGCAAGGTGCGCAGGTAGTAGCTGTTGGTGGGCACCACGGTGAAGACGATGTCGCGCTCGATGCAGGCCTGCACCAGCGGTGGGTGATCGAGCACGGTGTAGCCATGGTCGATGCGGTCCACGCCCAGCGCGTCGATGGCGGTCTGCACATGCGTCCAGGGGCAGCCAAACTCGCCCGCGTGCGCGGTGCGCTTGAAGCCGGCACGACCCGCGCGTTGGTAGGCCTGCGCAAACAGCTCGGGCGGGCGGTCGTTTTCGCGGTAGTCGATCCCCAGACCGATGACCTCGTCGCGCCGGTGCGCGATCATCTCATCGACCATCTGCAGGGCCTCTTCGACCGAGGCCTCGCGGTCAATCGACGGCACCAGGCGGCCGATGATGCCCCACTGGCTTTGCGCGTCGCGCAGGCCGCGGATCATGGCGTCCACCGCGTCCGCATACGGGATGCCGCTGTCGCGCATGCTGCCGGTGGGGTTCCAGAAGATTTCGGCGTAGCGCACCTGGTGCGCGCTGGCCGCTTGCAGGTACTCGATCACCAGGCGGTACAGGTCCTCGGCCGAGCGGTGCAGCAGCTGCTCTTGCGCACGCAGCACGCGCAGCACGCCCACGGGTTTTTCGCCGCGCACATAGAAGGCCTCGATCTCGGCCTCGGACAGCGGCATGCCGGCGCGCCGGCTCCAGTCCAGCAGGGTCTGGCGCTGCACGGTGCCCAGCAGGTGGCAGTGCAGTTCGACCTTGGGCATCTGGTGCAAAAAGCCCAGCAGGGCCTCTGGGTTCAGCGCAGGCATGCGTGCAGGCCTTCCATCAGTGTGCGCATCACGCGCGGTCCATCGGCGCGCATGGCGACCTGGGTGTTGGGCGCGGCGCGCGCGGGCACGCGGAACTCGCAGACCGTCATGCCGCGCGTGAGCGTGCCCTGCAATTCCACCGCCACCTGCGCGGGCTCGAAATCAAAGGCGCCGGGGTCCAGCAGCCAGGCCACCGGGGTGGGGTCGTACACCGCCATGTGCGTGCCACCGCGCCGGTGCGCAATCGCCACATAGGCCTGCAGGTGGTCGGCAAAGGTGTGGGCCCGCTCGGTGCCCAGCGCGCGCAGGCCGTGCACATGCTCGGGGCCCACCAGCACCTGGCGGCACACGTTCAGGCCAAACAGGTGCAGGGGCTGTTGCGCCAGGTCGCGCGCGGCGCCCAGCACCTGCGCGGCCGCCTCGGGGTCGGCGTGGATGTTGAACTCGGCCACCGCGGTGGTGTTGCCCCGGTCCACGCTGCCGCCCATCACCACGATCTGGCGCAGCAGGCTGGGCAGCTCGGGGGCGCGCGCCATGGCCAGCGCCACATTGGTCAGTGGGCCGATGGCCACCAGGGTGAGCTCGCCCGGTCGCGCACGCGCAGCGGCAATCAGCGCGTCCACCGCATCGCCCGCGCGCGGGCCGTGGGTGGCGGGGGGCAAGGTGGCGCCCACGCTGGCCAGGCCCTGGTCGCCCAGCACGTCTTGCGCGGTCACCACCGATTGCACCAGCGGCCGGTCGGCGCCAGCCCACAGCGGGGTCGGCCAGCCGTGCCAGTCGCGGATGCGGCAGGCGTTGTCCAGGGTGCGCGTCAGCGGCGCATTGCCCGAGACGATGCTCACGCCCAGCAGCTCAAAGGCTGGGTGGGTTTGCAGCAGGGTCCAGGCCCACCAGTCGTCAAAGCCGGGGTCGGTGTCGAGCCAGATGGGCCGGCGGGCGTCAGAACCCATCGCCTTCGTCCTGCAGGGCAGCGGCCTGCGCCGGGTCCAGTTGCAGGCGCACCGCATCGCCCTCGGCCAGCGGGCTGTCGCCGGCGGCCGTGCCCTTGAAGGGGCCGGCAGCGGTTTGCACCAGCACCTCCAGGCGCTCGCCCAGGTAGGAGCGCGCCAGCACGGTGCCGGGCAGGCCCGGCTGATCGGCGCTGGCCACCTGCACCTGCTGCGGCCGCCAGGCCAGCTGGCGGGCGCCTGTCGGCCAGGCAAAGGGCAGGTCGGGCACGGGACGCAAGAGGTTGTCGTAGCCCATGAAGCGGGCCACAAAAGCAGTGGCGGGTCGGTGGTAAATCTCGGGCGGGGTGCCCTGTTGTTCGATGCGGCCCTGGCGCATGATGACGATGCGGTCGGACAGGCTCAGCGCCTCGTCCTGGTCGTGCGTCACGTACACCATGGTGATGCCCGACAGGCGCTGCAGGCGGCGCAACTCGGCACGCATGTCCACCCGCAGGCGGGCGTCCAGGTTGGACAGCGGCTCATCGAGCAGCATCAGGCGCGGGCGCAGCACCATGGCACGCGCCAGCGCCACGCGCTGCTGCTGACCGCCCGAGAGCTGCGCGGGCTGGCGCTCGGCAAAGGCTTGCAGGCCCACCGCGGCCAGCGCCTCGTCCACGCGCGTCTTGAGCTCGGCCGCCGGGGTCTGGCGCAGGCGCAGGCCAAAGGCCACGTTCTCGAAGGCGCTCAGGTGCGGGAACAGGGCGTAGGACTGAAACACCATGCCCAGGCCGCGCTTGTGCGTGGGCAGGTGCGTGATGTCTTGCCCGTCCAGATGGATCTGACCGCCGCGCGGCTGCAGCAGGCCGGCGATGGCGCGCATGGTGGTGGTCTTGCCGCAACCCGAGGGCCCGAGCAATGAGACCAGCTCGCCTTGTGCGACCTCCAGGTCCAGGCCATCGACCGCCAGGCGGTCGGATTTGCCGTAGGCCAGTTGCAGGCCGCGGATATGCAAATGCTTCATACGTATTGGCTGATGCCCAGCAGTTTTTCGGTCAGTGCCACCACCACCAGGGTGAACAGCACGAGCAGGGTCGAGAGCGCCGCGATCGAGGGGTCGTAGCTGGTTTCCATATAGGCCATCATCTCGATGGGCAGGGTGCTCACGCCCGGGCCGGTCAGGAAGAGCGAGACCGGCACCTGGTTGAACGAGGTGATGAAGGCCAGGATGAAGGCCGCCGCCACGCCAGCGCGGATATTGGGCAGCACCACCTTGAAGAAGGCCTGCAGGCGGGTGGCGCCCAGCGTCATGGCCGCGTCGTCAATGTCCACCCGCAAATTGGCCAGGCTGGACGAGACGATGCGCACCGCATAAGGCAGCAGCAAGGCGGTGTGGCCCACCATCAGGCTGCTGACCACCGGCAGCTGGTAGACCAGCACCAGCACGTTCATCAGGGCCAGGCCCACGATGATGCCGGGCACGATCAGGGGCAGGGTGAGCGCGGTGCGCATCCACTCCAGGCCCGGGCTGCGGTGGCGCGAGAGCGCGTAGGCCACCGGCACGCCCAGCAACAAGGCCAGCGTGGTGCTGCCCAGGCCCACGCCCAGGCTGGTCATGAAGCTTTGCTGAAAGGACTCGACCTGCAGCACATGCCAGAACCAGCGCAGGCCAAAGCCCTCGGGTGGGAACTTCATGGTCTCGCCGGTGCCAAAGCCCGCCGCAAACACGACCAGGAAGGGGCCGATCAAAAAAGTCAGGGCCATCAGCAGCATGGCCATCGCAAGGCGTGAGGGTTGGTTCATCGGGAGAGGCGTCGCAAGCCCTGATTCACCGCCAGCGTGGTGATCAGCAAGAGGACCGCGATGACGCTGGCGGCCGGCAGGTTCGATTCGATTTGCACCTTCTGGTACAGCAGCGTCTCGAGCATCAGCACCTTGGGGCCGCCCAGCATGGCCGGGGTGATGTAGGCGGTGACGCAGCCGGTAAAGACCAGCGTGCCCCCCACAATCAGGCCTTCCTGCGTGAGCGGGAGGATGACGCGCGCAAACACCTGCCAGCGCGAGGCGCCCAGGGTGCGCGCAGCGGCCGACACATCGGGCGGCAGGTTCTCGAGGGCCGAGACCAGCGAGATCAGCATCATGGGCATCATCAGCTGCAGCAGGCCCAGAAACACCGCGCCCTCGGTAAACAGCATGGGCACCGGTTCGGGCCAAAGCCCCGCCCACAGGCCGAGGCTGTTGAGCATGCCGTCGCGCCCGAGCAGCACGATCCACGAGTAGGTGCGGGCGATGGGCGAGACCATGAGCGGCAGGATCACCAGACCCGTCAGCAGGCCACGCCAGGGCGCGGCCACCCGCACCAGGGCCATGGCGGCGGGGTAACAGATCAGCATGCTGGTGAGCGTGACCAGGCCAGCGATGCGCAGCGTGCGCCAGTAGACCTGCTGGTGCAGGGGCTCATCAAAAAAGGCGAGAAAGCGCCCGATGCCGGGCACGCCATCCAGCACAAACGCACCCGAGAGCAGGGCCAGCACCGGCCACAGAAAAAAGATCGCCAGAAAGATCAGGGCAGGCGAGACCAGCCAGAGCGCGGCACGCGTGGCCGGGCTCAGGCGCGGGGTAGGAGCGGTCATGCGGGGGGCGATCAGCGCGCGATCACCTTGTTCCAGGCATTGACCCAGCCCGCCTGCTCACGCACCACCATCTCGGGGTTCATGAAGTTCAGCGAGTTGATCTGGTCCTTGCCCCAGGTGAGGGCGGCCGCGGCCTCGGGGGTGGGCGTGGCGTTGCGGTTGATGGGCGAGTCGGCCAGCTCGTTGGCCAGCGCCGTCTGCACCTCTTTGCTCAGCCAGAAGTCGATCAGCTGGTGCGCCAGCTCGGTCTGCTTGCTGCCCTTGACGATGGCCATCACGTTCATCATGCCGACCTGGCCTTCCTTGGGCACCAGCCACTTGAGCGGCTTGCCCGTCTTTTGCAGGTTCAGCCAGCCAAAGCGGCCCACCGGCGCCACCCAGGCCTCGTCCTGCGCAAACAGCGCGGTCATTTGCGCGGTCTGGGCGTAATAGGTCACGACATTGGGCTTCATCTCCTGGATCTTGCCCAGGCCGGTGCTCATGTCGGTGTTCATGCCGCCCCAGGCCTTGTCGATCATGTACAGCTGGGCCAGGCCCTGGTTGCCGGTGATGTTGGCCAGCAGGACGTGGCCTTTGAGCGCGGGATTGGCCAGGTCCTTCCAGCTCTGGATGTCTTTGCTGGGCTTGTCGGTGCGCACCACAAGACCGACCGAGTAAACGGTGTAGGCCACCGCCTGCTGGTTGCGCAGCGGGTCGCGGCCGAAGTCATAGATTTGCGAAACGTTCTTGAGCTTGCGGTAGTCGATGGTCTCGAAGAGGCCTTTGCGCGACCCATCGAGCGCCGAGAAATCGGTGGTCTGGACCAGGTCCACATTGGGGTTTTGCTTGCGTGCTTCGATCTTGGCCATGCGCGCGGCCGCGGTGCCGGTTTCGAGCACGATCTTGCAGCCGCAGCGCGCTTCGAAGGGGGTGTAGACGACGCGCTTGAACAGGTCGTTGTTCAGGCCGTAGGTGGACAGCACCAAGGTCTGTTGGGCCATGGCAGGCAGGGAGGCGGCCAGCAGGCCCAGGGGAAGAAGGTGGCGCATCAGGTGGTTCATGGTCGGCTCGGGACGCTTGGTTGGGTGTGATATCTGCCGCTTGCGCATCGATCGCGGTACCCGATGCACAAGGGTCGAATCAGTATGCCATGCGGTTTTTGCGCTGACCAGTGCTGCGGGCGACAGTGCGGTTGCAGGATGCGGCACAAAGCGCGATCGGCGTGCGCGGGCACACCGCATGCGGACATGCAGCAGGTGCTGAGGGGGTGGGCGCCGCAGCGGCCCGTTCAGGCGCTGGTCGCGGCAGCAGGGGCGTCAACGGGTGCCAAGCGGGGCTTGCGCGTGGCGCGTTGCTTGCGCGGTGCCGGGCGCTCGCTGGCAGCGGGGCTGGCCTCAGCGGCCTTGGCCCGCGGCTTGCGCCCTGTCTTGGGTGCTGCGGTCGCGGCAGCGTCCTGCTCGGCCAGGCGCTGCAGCGCGGCGCGCTTGCCCAGGCCGCGCACCTGCGCGATGGCCTGCAGCTGGCTCGCGCGCGGACGGGTCTGGCCTTTTTCCCAGTGGTAAACCGAGAGGGCCGACACGCCGATCAGCTTGCCCATCTGCTCGGCCGAGAGGCCCAGTTTTTTGCGCAAGGTGGCAAAGCCGCCGGCACGGAAGCGCAGTTTTTCGGTGGGGGCATCGCTTGAGGCGGCGCTGGGTTCGGCGCGGCCCGAGGCCTTCTGGGCGCGCTTGAGTTGGACCTGAAGAGCGGCGATCTCGCGCTTGAGGGCAGCGACTTCGCCGCGGTACTGGCTGGCGGCCTTTTTGAGGGGCTGGACCTGTGCCTTCATTTCCTTGCGGGCTATGCGGGCGATCTCTGCCTTGAACTGGTCGGCAAACGAGGACATGCGCTCTCCTGGGCATCTTCTGATCCCGGCATGGTACCCGATGCGGGCGACATGCGCCCGCATGGCCTTGGGCCTTGGCTCAGTGCTTGTGGTTGCCGTGCGGCATCACGTGGCCCGCTGCGGGCGCGCTGCCGCGCACCGTGGCCTGAACCTCGATGCGTTCGGTCTTGCCATCTGCGCCTTGCACCGACAGGGTCAGCGGCACCTGCTCGCCATCCTTGACCTGGCGCTTGAGGTCCATGAGCATGACGTGAAAGCCGCCCGGCTTGAGATCAACGGCTTTGCCCGCCGGCAGGTCCAGACCCGGCACGGCGCGCATGCGCATCACCCCGTTGTCCATGGCCATCTCGTGCACCTCGACCACGCCCGCCACCGGCGAGCTGGCGGCCACCAGGCGCGCGGGCTTGGCCGATTGCACCTGCATAAAGGCCCCGGTGGCTTTTTGTTGCGGCACGGTGGCGCGCACCCAGGCCTCTTTGACCGTCACTTGCGCCAAGGCGCCGCCCATCATCAAGCTGGCCGCTGCCAGCATTGCCCATTGTTTCATGTGATCCTCTGAAAAAAATTGTTCAACCCAAACGTGACCATTGCCCGGACGGGCAAGGCCTGGCGGGCCGTGTGGCCCGTTGGCAAGACAGCGCTCAGAGGATCAGGGGAGGCGCGCGGGCTTGCCAGGGCAGGGCCGTGGCCCCAGCAAGCAGCCCAGCCGGCATCGACGGGGCAAGGGCGTTGGGCAGTTGCAGCAGCGCCAGCGGCGAGCTGTCAGGGGCCGTGGCCCAGGACGGCAGGCACAGGGCGCACGACAGGGTGTGCGAGGCCTTGGCCGCATCGGCCTCCAGGGTGTCCGTGCCATCGTCGCTGCTGCTGCAGATGCCCAGGTCGGTGGTGGACGCCGGCGACAGGGCCGGCGCGGCCGATGCGGCAAACACCACCCCCAGCCAGAGCAGCAAAATCAGCTGGCGCAGAGATGAGGAGGGACGCAGGCAGGACATGGCAGGCGATGCAAAGACAAATCAATATAGCACGCGCCCTTGCGGCCCAGGACCGGCCGTGGCCATGCCGCGCTTTAGCTGCGGTGCCAGCGCGAGACCGGCCAGGCCAGCAACAGCAGCGCGGCGGCCAGGGTGTAGTGCAGGATTTCCATGCGGCTGAGCCAGCCCAACCACAGGCTGTCGGGGCGCGGCATGAGCAAGGTGGCGGCAAAGCCAGCCAGCAGGGCCAGCACGCCCAGCAGACCGCGCCAGCGCCGCGCACCGGGCCAGCGGCGCACGACGGTGTGGGCGATCCACAGCACACTCAGCACCGGCACGACCTGCCCCCAGACCTTGGCACCCAGAAGCACCACCGCCAGGCCCAGACCGCCCACCGAGAACATCATCCAGAACGCACCGGAAAAGCGCCGTGCCAGCGGGCTGTGCGGATAGGCCAAGGCATAGGCCAGCAAGGGAAAGGCACCCACCGCCCCGAGCAGCGAGAGGAATTGATGCGTGCCCGCCACCGCCTGGCTGGCCGCGGTCCAGTTGGAAAACCGCAGCACGCCCAGCATGGCCGCCACACCGATCACGCCGCAGGCCAGGCCCAGGCCAGCTTGCTGTTGGCGCCCATTGGCGCGCATCAGCCACAGGGCGCACAGGCACAGCACGGCGTCCGAAAATGCATCGGCGGTCATGCCGCACCTCCAGTTGGCCACAGGCCAAGTCCAATCGCCAGCACCAGGGGCGCCAGCAAGCAGCGCCCCCACTCCAGACGGCGGCCCCAGGGGCGGCCCTCCAGCATGGCGGTGGGTGCCACCAGACCGGCCACCAACCACAGCGCCACCAGCAGCGCGGTGCTGGCTGGCCAGGCGGGAAAGCGGTACAGAAACCAACACACCCAGAACACATTGAGCACATGCTGCGCCAGGGCATAGCTGCGCATGCGGGGCGACACCGGCACCTGGTGGCGCTGGGCCTGGCGGGCGTCAAAGGGCCCCAGTTTTTCGCGCGACCAGCCCGAGGGTGGGGTCCAGAGGGCCTCGAGCTTGGCGGGCAGGCCCCGCGCCTGCCGCACATCGCGCCAGATGGCCGCGTACTCGTGCAGATTGCCCCAGAGCGGATTGAAACTGCGCAGCGGCGTGCGCACGCCAAAGGTCACCGGTGTCGGGCCCTCTTCGGCGTAGGTGCCGAACATGCGGTCCCAGATGATCAGGATGCCGCCGTAATTGGTGTCCACGCAATAGCTGTCCTGCCCGTGGTGCACCCGGTGGTTGCTGGGGCTGACAAAGATGCGGTCAAACCAGCCCAGGCGGCCGATCAGCTCGGTGTGGACCCAGAACTGGTAGAGCAGGTCGATCAGCGCCACCGCGATCCACATCTGCACCGGCACCCCCAGCAGGGCCATGGGCATGTAGAACATCCAGTCAAACACAAAGGTGGTGGAGGACTGGCGCAGCGCCGTGGAGAGGTTGAAGTACTCGCTGTTGTGGTGCGTGATGTGGCCGGCCCACATGATGCGGACCTCGTGGTTGGCGCGGTGCTTCCAGTAGTACAGAAAGTCGTAGAGCACCAGCGCGCCCAGCCAGTGCACGGGGTTGGCCATGTCCCAGGTGGCCACCGAAAACTGCTGCACCACCAGCGCGTACAGGCCCACCGTGAGCAGGCGCGGGAAGGCCATGGCGATGCGGCTCAGGATGCCGATCTGCATGCTGCTGAGGGCGTCGGCCAGTTCGTAAATGGGGCGGGGACGCCCGTCAGCGCCCGGGGTGCGGTTGCCGCGCCGCCAGTGCGCCCATGCCAGCTCGGCCACGATCAGCAACATGAAGACCGGGATGGCGTAAAGAATGGGGTTCATCACAAGCATTGTGGGCGCGAAGCGCCCGGTGGACAAGCGGGGGAACCCGCGTGAGGGCGGTGCCTGTGCGGCCCAGGGGCGGGTGGCGGCCTGATCGCGCCCAAAGAAAAACCCCGCTGACCTTGCGATCAGCGGGGTGCTGTGTGGTGGCGCTTCACGGATTCGAACCGCGGACCTGTGGATTATGATTCCATCGCTCTAACCGACTGAGCTAAAGCGCCGAAGCCCCGCATTGTAGCGCAATTTTGGCGGCCCCGGCAAGGGTCCGGCCCGCTCAGGGCTTGGGCGGCAGGGCCAGCAGGTAGCGGTGGATCAGGCGGGCGTTTTCCTCGCGCTGGGCCTGCGGCAGGCGCTCTTGCAAGGCCGGCATGGTCGTGTTGGGCCGCAGGGTTTCTGGGGCCAGCACCCAGCGCACAAAGTCGGCTTCGGGAATGTTGCGCGCCAGCACGGTCAGGTCGATCGGCATTTTCTGCCCGCCAAAGCCCCGCGCTGTGTGGCAACTCAGGCACTGGCCAAAGGTCAGCTGGCTGGCCGCCTGCCATGAGGCGGGCAGGCCGGCTGGCATGAGGCCTGCTGGCGTTCGGTCGAGATGCGCACCATCGCCGATTGGTAGGGCCACATGAGCGCGCCTTCGGCGATCAGCGCCGGGCGGTCTCGGTTGTCCCACACCAGGTACCAGGGCGCCAGCGGGATGTTGGTCTGGTGTTGCGCCGGGTTGTCCATGGTGAACTTCGCATGGCCCTCGCGCTCGAAGGTCAGAAAGGCCCGTTCCTGGATAAAGCGCTGGCTGGGGATGCGCGAGATAAAGCCGTCCAGTGCGCGGATCTCGATGTCCACGCCGGGCTTGCGCCAGTTGGGCCCCAGCAGCGCGTCCCAGACCAGGGTGGCCGGAAACCCCCGGTAGGTCTCAAGGTGTGGCTTTTGCACGCTCAGGTGCGGCTCGACCACGGTGATGCGTTGCGGCGCGTACGACAGGCGTTGCTGCATGGCCTTGGGGTCGGGCAGGGCCACCGCATCGGGCGGGGCGCTGCCTTGCGCCATGGCGGCCATGGCCAGTGCGCTGGCGCCCAGGCAAAGCGCCCATCGGCGCCAATGGGCCCGCCAGGTGCCGTGGGCTTGGGCCGGCTGGTGTGTGCGGTGTTGCATGGTGGACTCCCTGTGCATGAGCGCCGGGACCATCCCGGCTGGACTCATGTCAGCGATTGTGCAACAGGTTCACATTTATCAGAAAATTAAATTCTAAAGAATTCAATCGATGGGGCCGTGTGCAAAACCCGGCCCGGTGATGGATGGACACCAGGCCATGGGGGCGGCCATGGCGGCCTGCTGCCAGCGCTTGGGCGTGACAGCTTGCGGGGTGCGCCGCCTCAGGCGTGGCGGAACCCCGGGGCGCGCTTGCCCAGGAAAGCGTCCATGCCCTCTTTCTGGTCGGCGGTGGCAAACAGGGCGTGGAACAGGCGGCGCTCGAACATCACGCCGTCGCTCAGGCCGCTTTCAAAGGCGCGGTTGACGCTTTCCTTGGCGGCCATCACCGACAGGCGGCCATAGCCGCAGATGGTCAGGGCAGCGCCCAGCACCTCGTCCATCAGCTTGTCCTGCGCCACGACGCGGCTGACCAGGCCGGCGCGTTCGGCTTCCTGTGCGTCCATCATGCGGCCGGTCAGCACCAGGTCCATGGCCTTGGCCTTGCCCACCGCCCGCGGCAGGCGCTGTGTGCCGCCCGCGCCCGGGATGATGCCGATCTTGATCTCGGGCTGGCCAAAGCGCGCGTTGTCAGCGGCGATGATGATGTCGCACATCATGGCCAGCTCGCAGCCGCCGCCCAGGGCAAAGCCACTGACGGCCGCGATCACCGGCTTGCGCACGCTGCGGATGACCTCCCAGTTGCGGGTGATGAAGTCGTCTTTGTAGACCTGGCTGAACTCGAACTTGGCCATGGCCGCAATGTCGGCGCCAGCGGCAAAGGCTTTCTCGCTGCCGGTGATGACGATGCAGCCAATGGACTCGTCGGCGTCAAAGGCCTTGAGGGCCTGGCCCAGCTCGTCCATCAGCGGGGCGTTGAGCGCGTTCAGCGCCTTGGGGCGGTGCAGGGTGATCACGCCGACTTGCTCGGCTTCCACGCGCACCTGGATGTTTTCGTAGGTCATGCAACAAACTCCTGCCAAAAGGGGGGGCCACGCTGGAGAGCGGGACAAGCCTGCATGATAGCCGCAGCCCCCCACGCCAAGCTGACCTGCGGCCCCGCTGGCCGGGCCCCGGCCTCAGGGAAAACATTCACCAACCGATCGGTCGGGAAACTGTAGAATCCAGGCTTCGAGGAGACCCCGATGACCGATTCCCCCCAAGACGAGGTGCGCTACGAGGCGCACGGCCCGGTGGCGGTGCTGACGCTCAACAGGCCGCAGGCACTCAACAGTTTCACCCGCTCGATGCACCGCCAGCTGTGGCAGGCGCTTGACCGCGCCGAGGCCGATCCAGCGATTCGGGCCCTGGTGCTGACCGGCGCCGGCCGCGGCTTTTGCGCGGGCCTGGACCTGTCGGAGCTGGACTTCACGCCGGGCGACGATTTGCTCGAGCGCGCCAACCCTGGCCCGGTCATCGAGGACTTTTTCAATCCCACCACGCGCCGCCTGCAGGCCTTGCGCATGCCGGTGGTCGGCGCCATCAACGGCGTGGCCGCCGGCGCTGGGGCCTCGCTGGCCATGGCCTGCGACATCGTGATTGCCGCGCCGCAAGCGAGCTTTGTGCAGGCCTTCAGCAAGATCGGCCTGATCCCCGACGCCGGTGGCAGCTGGCTGCTGGTCGAGCGCCTGGGCCTGGCCCGCGCCATGGCCCTGGCCATGACCGGCGACAAGCTGACGGCCGAGCAGGCCCTGGCCTGGGGCCTGATCTGGCAACTGGCCGACGAGCCGGTGGCCGCGGCCCGCGCCCTGGCCGAGCGCCTGGCGGCCATGCCCACCCGCGCCCTGGTGGCCACGCGCCACCTGCTGCTGGGCGCGGGCACGCGCTCGCTCGACGCGCACCTGGACGTCGAGCGCGACACCCAGGCCGCCCTGGGCCGCACGCACGACTACATCGAGGGCGTGACCGCCTTCTTGCAAAAACGCGCCCCGGTGTTCCGCGGCGAATAAGGCCCAGCATGACGTCTCACGCCCCCGACCATCCCCAGAGCCATCCGCCGGGCATGGACCCGCAGGCCATCGCGCAGCGCGTGGGCCAGACCATGTTCGCGGTCGACACCGCGTCCAAGGACACCATGGGCATGGAGCTGCTGCAGTGCGAGCCCGGTCGTGCGGTGATGCGCATGACGGTGCGCCCGCTGCACCTCAATGGCCACCAGATCTGCCACGGCGGATTCATCTTCACCCTGGCCGATTCGACCTTTGCCTTTGCCTGCAACAGCTACAACCGCAATGCGGTGGCCGCGGGCTGCAGCATCGAATTCCTGCGCCCTGGCCGCGAGGGCGATGTGCTGACCTGCGAAGGCGTGGAGCAGACGCTCAGCGGCCGGCACGGTGTGTACGACATGCGGGTCACCAACCAGCGCGGTGAGGTGGTCGCCCTGTTTCGCGGCAAGAGCGCGCAAATTCCTGGACATATTTTTGAGGCCTGAGCCATGTCATTTCTTCCCCTTGAGCCCATCGAAAAAGCCAGCATCGACGAGCTGCGCAGCCTGCAGTTCAAGCGCCTGAAGGCGACGCTGGCCCACGCCTATGCCAACTCGCCGGTCTACCGCGCCAAGTTTGACGCGGCGGGCGTGCATCCCGACGACCTCAAGAGCCTGTCGGACCTGGCCAAGTTTCCGTTCACCACCAAGGCGGACCTGCGCGACAACTATCCCTTCGGCATGTTTGCCGTGCCGCGCGAGCAGTGCGCGCGCATCCACGCATCGAGCGGCACAACCGGCAAGCCCACGGTGGTGGGCTACACCCAGCGCGACATCGACACCTGGGCCACGGTGGTGGCGCGCAGCATCCGCGCGGGCGGCGCCAAGCCCGGCGACATGGTGCATGTGAGCTACGGCTACGGCCTCTTCACCGGCGGCCTGGGCGCGCACTACGGTGCCGAGAAGCTTGGCCTGACGGTGGTGCCTTTTGGCGGCGGCCAGACCGAGCGCCAGGTGCAGCTGATCCAGGACTTCAAGCCCACCATCATCATGGTCACGCCCAGCTACATGCTGGCCATTGCCGACGAATTCGAGCGCCAGGGCCTGAACGCCCGCGAGGGCTCGCTGCGCATCGGCATCTTTGGCGCCGAGCCCTGGACCAACGACATGCGCCAGGCCATCGAGCGGCGCATGGGCATCGATGCGGTCGACATCTACGGCCTGTCGGAAGTGATGGGCCCGGGCGTGGCCAGCGAGTGCATCGAGACCAAGGACGGCCCGACCATCTGGGAAGACCACTTCTACCCCGAGATCATCAACCCCGAGACCGGCGAGCCGGTGGCCGACGGCGAGATGGGCGAGCTGGTGTTCACCAGCTTGACCAAGGAAGCGCTGCCCATCATCCGCTACCGCACGCGCGACCTGACGCGGCTGCTGCCGGGCACGGCGCGCACCATGCGCCGCATGGAAAAAATCACCGGCCGCAGCGACGACATGATGATCATCCGGGGGGTGAATGTGTTCCCCTCGCAGATCGAGGAGCTGATCCTCAAGCGCCCCGAGCTGGCGCCGCACTACCAGTGCGTGCTCACCCGCGAAGGCCCGCTGGACAACCTGGCGGTGTGCGTGGAGACGCGGCCGGGGCTGGCCCCCGACAGCATCGAGGCGCGCGCCGCGGCCAAGCTGCTGCAGCACGAGATCAAGGTCTATATTGGCTCGAGCGTGGCCATCGAGCTCAAGCCCGAAGGCGGCGTCGAGCGCAGCCAGGGCAAGGCCAAGCGCGTGCTCGACCTGCGCCGCAAATAAGCGCTCAGGCCGCCGGCCAGCGCGCTTGCCGTTGGGCCGGCAGCCGAAGGCGCCAGACCGAGTGCGTGGGCGGCATCTTCAGCGGCAGGTGCAGCAGGCGCCGGTCGCGCGCCACCAGCGCCACCGCCTGGCGTTGCTGGCCCAGCGCGGTGGCCACATCGTCCAAGCGCATCACCCGCCAGGCCTCGCCCTGGCCGCGTGCGCCCAATGCCAGCCCGATCCACTCGTCGCCCGCGGCCATGCCGGCCTGTTCGGCCGCGCCGCCGCGCAGCACCGACTGGATCAGCACACCGCCCGCCCCATCGCTGTGGCGCAGGCCCAGGCGCTGTGCCAGCGTGCCGGGCACGGCCTCGATCTCGACCTCTTGCGCGCGCAGCACATCGGCCAGCGGCAACTCGTCGGTGCTGTGCACCCATTGGCGCAGCTCGGCCACGAGGGCCGCGCCGCCCAGGGCCTGCAATTCCTCGTGCAGCACCGCCTCACCCATGGGGCCGCCATCGCAGCGCTGCCACAGGCGGCGCATCAGCGCGTCCAGGCTGTGGCCCAGGTGGCGCAGGCGCAGGTCCAGGCACAGCGCGACCAGCGCGCCCTTGGTGTAGTAGTTGACGGTGGCGTTGGGCGTGTTCTCGTCGGGGCGGTAGTAGCGCGTCCAGGCGTCAAAACTCGCTTGCGCCACGCTTTGCACCTGGCGCCCAGGCATGTGTTGCACCTGCTCGATGTTGCGCGCCAGCAGCTTGAGGTAGGTGGCCTCGTCGACCAGGCCGGCGCGGTGCAGCAGCAGGTCGTCGTAGTAGCTGGTGAAACCCTCGAAGAACCACAAGAGGTCGGTGTAGTTCTCTTGCGCGTAGTCGTAGCGCGCCAGCGCCTGCGGCCGCAGGCGTTTGACGTTCCAGGTGTGGAAATACTCGTGGCAGATCAGGCCCAGCAGCGTGGTGTAGCCCTCGGTGGGCAGCGGCAGGCCCTGGCGCGGCAGGTCGCGCCGGTTGCAGATGAGCGCGGTGCTGTGCCGGTGCTCCAGCCCGCCATAGCCCTCGTGCACCACGTTGAGCAGGAACACATAGCGGTCGTGCGGCGGCTTGGGGCGGCGGCCCGGGTGCCAGAAGGCGATGCTGGTCTCGCAGATGGTCTTGGCGTCGCGCAGCAGGCGCTCGCCGTCCAGATCGGCGGTGGCCCCCGAGATCACCAGCCGGTGCGGCACACCGCAGGCCTCAAACTCGCCGCTCCAGAAGTCGCCCATCTCGACCGGGCTGTCCACCAGCTCGTCGTAATCGGCCGCCAGGTATTGGCCAAAGCCGCGCGCATCCACCTTGAGCGGGCGCAGCGCGGTGGCCGCCCGCCAGCGCTGGCAAGCCGCCTGGCGCGGACGCACCAGCGTGATCGCATGCGGCAGGTCTTCTTGCCCCTGCACCATCAGGCACAAGCTGGTGCCATTGAAAAAACCGCGCGCCTCGTCAAGCCAGGCGGTGCGCACCGAGGCATCGCGCGCATACACCTGCCAGCGCAGGGTCAGGGCCTGGCCGGCCCGCGCGTCGATGCGCCAGCGGGTTTTGTCCAGGGCCACCACCGCGCAGGCTCGCCGGCCCTGGCGGGCCTGCAGGTGCTGCAGGTGGCGCGCAAACTCGCGCACCAGGTAGCTGCCCGGGATCCACACCGGCAAGGACACGATGGTGGACTCGGGGGCTTGGGCAATGGTCAGCTCGACCTGCCAGAGGTGGGCCTTGAGGTCCAGGGCCTGGACGCGGTAATGCAGGGGCGGCTCGCGCATGGGGACTCCGGGGTCAGGTGGCGCCGGCGGCGATGAGGCAGCTGAGGGCGGCGACCACCGTCAGGTGCAGGCGCATGCCCAGCCAGGGCGCCAGGCCCATGGCCGGCCAGGTGCGGCGGTCCACCAGGTAGCAGGCCACCAGCAACAGGCCCAGCAGTGGCAGGCCGGCGTAGGCGGGCATCATCACCGAGACCCAGGCCAGCAGCGAGGCGCTGATGCCCCACCAGAAGGCAAAGCGAGGCGCGTTGTGCATGGACAGGGCGTTGCGAAAGCCGACCCCCCAATGAATGCCGCCCAGAAAGGACACGATCACGGCGCCGTAGCCCTGCAGGGCCAAGGCCACAAAGGGGTGGAACCATTCGCTGGCAAGCCACAGCAGCATGGCCAGCAGCACAAAGGGGATCAGACCGGCGTACGAGAGTTGGCGGATCAGGCGCCAGGTGGTGTCGTCACTAGAGCTCATGGTGGGAGGGGAAGGGCGTCAGGGGCGCGTCTTGTCGAGGGCTTTCTCGACCTGGGCCATGGGCACGGCGCCGACGATGCGGCTGCCATCGGCCAGGAACAGGGTGGGCGTGCCGGTGATGTTGTGCGCCCGGGCAAAGGCCAGATTGGTTTTGAGCGGGCCGTCGTCGCATTGCGCCGCCGGCGGGGTCTTGCCCTCGATCATCCAGGCGTTCCAGGTGGCGGCGCGGTCGCGCGCGCACCAGATGTGGCGCGACTTGACCATCGAGTCGTCGCCCAGAATCGGGATCAGGACGTGGTGGATGGTGACGTTGTCCAGCGCGCGCAGATCGCGTTCAAAGCGCTTGCAATAGCCGCAGTTGGGGTCGGCAAACACCACCAGCTTGCGCTCGCCCTTGCCGCGCACCTGGGTGAAGGCGGTCTTGAGCGGCAACTGGTCAAAGCCCACGCGCGAGAGTTGCTCGGTGCGCTCCTCGGTCAGGTTGCGCCGCGTGACCAGGTCCAGCACCGTGCCCTGGATCAGAAAGCGCCCGTCGGCGTCGCTGTACATCACCTCGTTGCCAATGCGCACCTCAAACAGCCCGTTCATCGGCATGCGGGTGACCTGGTCGATGGGCGGCAGCGAGGGCAGGCGCTGCGCCAGGTTTTTGCGGATGCGGGCCTCCACACCGTCTTGCGCGGACGCCAGCAGCGGCATCAGGGCCAGACCGGCGAGCAGCACCTGCCCCAGGGCCTGGCGCCAGCTGCGCATGCGGGAGGGGCGTGTCGTCATGAGGAGGCTCCG